>Ga0206130_10000607_pt1 | contig 58752 bp, 59 predicted proteins | sample Helgoland_Spring_9_FD_148637 | JGI IMG/M metagenome (GOLD analysis project Ga0206130, IMG submission 148637) | Pelagic subsurface seawater microbial communities from Kabeltonne, Helgoland, North Sea - Helgoland_Spring_Bloom_20160512_1 | ecosystem: Environmental > Aquatic > Marine > Epipelagic ... | reverse complement strand
TAATGACCCTGATGGCCGTGGCCCATGCGCAAACCCTAACTTGGGAGCAAACGGGGATTAAAGTGCCTGCAGGAAATGCAGATGCTGTAGTGGCGTTAGTTGATGGATTTTACTCCAGCATTGATTTCCCCGAAGGTGTCAGTCTTGAGTTAAGTGCCGTTTCCTTCAGTGGAGAAAACCAAAAAGCGACCCATCATTTACAATATTCAGGAACTTCTGAAGGTTTAGCTGCTATGAGAAATCTCCGAGGGGGTACCGAATATGATTTGTATTCAGCCAAGTTGGCTACTTTATGTGAAATCGTTTCAGCACAATCAGGTAGGGGATTGATTCGACACAATACGGACAAGGGAGACGGTAAAATCAGTCAACTTTGGACTTTTTCAGTAAAGGATGCCGATAAGTTTGCCAAGGCATTCGTGACCTTAAACGAATCATTTTCTCCAAAGGGCTACGTCTCATTGGGGCAGACGCTTCATGGCAATGAAAATGGCGAGTCGCATTATATTTATACAGTATATGACACCTACCAAGATGCCCTTGATTTTGGTCCCACTTCAGAGACTGAGGGAGCAGCCTTTTCCAAATTTCTTAAAACTATAGGAACTGTTTCTGATTATTTGACAAGCACTACCCATTATACGGTAAAAACTTGGAATTAATCCAAGAAGTTATTTAAGTAAAAGCCTTGCCATTTTTGGCAGGGCTTTTTTGTTTTCTTTAGGTAGGTGCTTGGGTATAAAAAGAGCAAAAAAGGGGAGTAGTCACATTAAATTAAACCAGAGCACGGCTTTTTAAATTCAGATTTTTTAAAACGTAGAAGAAAAAAAAATTCTAAAAGGTCAACTAAAACTGTAATCTTCCCTAAAAACAGCTACATAAATAAGTGTAGTTTTAAATAAATTTAGGGTAATGAAAAAAAGCAATTTTAGAGAGTCTCATATCATCAAAATTTTTGCTTTACAGGAACAAGGTAAATTGGTATCAGAGATCTGTCGTGAGCAGGGCATCAGTCAGGGCACGTTTTACAAGTGGAAGAATAAGTACTCTGGCATGGAGGTGTCACAAGTTAAACAACTGAAAGATTTGGAGCGGGAGCTAGGTCTGTATAAGAAAATCGTAGCCGAGCTTACCTTACAAAACACTGTTTTAAAGATGTAATTGAAAAAAAGCTCTAGTGCCTTCCGAAAAGCGGGAGCTTGTTGGATATGCTAGAGAGACATTTCTAATGAGCCTACGGCAGGTCTGTATCTTATTTTGTATCAGCACATCGGTGTTTTATTACCAAGCAAAACGTAAAAATGATGATGAAATCATTGGTCAGTTGTCTAATCTTGCCGAGTTACATCGTACTTGGGGATTTTGGATGATGTATCACCGACTTCGTAAACTTAGGTATTTGTGGAATCATAAGCGGGTGTATCGAGGTTACACCTCAATACGCCATAACTTACGTAACAAGAGGAAAAGACGGCTTCCAGCACGAGTTAAAGTACCCTTATTCCACCCAATTTATCCAAATGTAACATGGAGTTTAGACTTCAGGCATGATACCATTGGCTAATGGTAAAACATTACGGACGTTAAATATAATTGATGAATTTAATCGTGAACTACTTTCCATAACAGTGGATATCAGTTTGCCTTCGTAGCGAGTGATTAGGGAACTAGAAACATTAGCAGAGTGGCGTGGAAGACCTGATACTATTCGTTCTGATAATGGTCCTGAATTTATATCAGAGGCATTATCACAATGGCGCAAAAAATGTGGGGTTGAATGGGTCTTTATACAACCTGGGAAACCTACTCAGAATAGCCTAATAGAAAGGTTTAACCGAACCTTTAGACAAGATGTTCTGGATAGCTATATGTTTGAACGCTTAACCGAATTACGGAAGTATTCGTAAGCACCGGCTTGGAAGTATAATAACGAAAGGCCACATGCAGCTTTGGGCTATTTGACACCTATGGAATTCTTATTAAAATATGGAAAACTTACCCCGCTCAACCAAAACCAGTTTTCCACATTACAACAAGACAACATCAGCAATAGTGAATGGAATTCTTTAGTTTTGAACGTAGCTAGTTAGGGAAGATTATAAAACTATTTAAAACTTGATCTTTTTTTGAGTCATATAGTTCAAAATTTATCTGACGACTTAAAGGGCTGACATTTCTGTTTTGATTAAAATTGGATAGAATCATTTGACAAATTTATACATTCAGATTTAAGTAGGTCAATTAAAGTATATTTATTAACCCTATCTAGTCTAATAGTTCTATGTGTTTTTCCATATTGAAAAGACGAAGAGGAATCTTTTACAAGATTTAAATAAATATAAGGGGATTCAATTTTATTTATTTTGTCAAGAAGATTTAGTCCGGGGGGAATAGTGCTGTTAACAATATTTTGACTAAAATTTAAAGCAATAGTTGGTGCTAAGTCACCTAAGGTAACTAAATCTTTTATATCTATTAAAGTTGTGTCTTTTCTATCTATATCCTTTATCATTAACATTGGTCCGTCGTATCTGCTCAAACCAAAAATTTTATGATTATTAATTCTAAGATTATTTGGATAATCATCAAAATAAATAGTTGGTTTACCATGATCGCTTTTGAGAATTAAAAAAGTATTGTTGTAAACTTCTAGTTCTTTAAGTTTCTTAATTAGGTCAATGAATTGATTTAATGCAAAATATGTTTGGTTGTAAACGCCAATATAGTTTTGATTTAATGCCATCCAGGAAGGGTCATCTGAATGATCTTTTCCATACAGATCAAATGTTATTGGATAATGAGTATGCGTAAAGTGTAGATATTTGATTGTTAAGGTATCATTTTCAACAATACTCATATTATCAATCCATCTATTATACTCTTGAAGTTCTCTATGTCTAGGATGATTAAAATCAACTAAGTGCCGGCTTTTTATATCATCATCGGAATATAATAAGTCTAGAAAAGGACCAAAGACATAATCTCTGAGTCTTCTTATAAATTTATCTGTAAATTTACCAGAGAATAGTCGATCAAACTCATAATAATAAATTTTACCTAAATTAGACCATTGTATTTTTTTGTAGTTAATGAAATATTTATTTTGAAATTTTAAATTAAATTGATTGTAAGGCCCAAATGAAGATACGGTCACACCTTCCCCAAATTTTTGATTGAGTAAAATTGTATTCAGAGGCAGATTACTTAAAAGGGACGTCTCATTATCTGCAATTTCTTTATAGTTGATGTTTCCAAATAACTCGTTGGCCATTGAAGCAATAGTTGCTGGTGCCGTAGATATTACTTTACTAAAGAATAAGAAATCTTTGAATTCAGACTGAATTTTCTTGTCATTATCAAAAACATCTTGAACAACACTCCTCTGGAGGCCATCAAAAGAAACCACCAAAAGATTCTTGTTTAAAGAAAATTTAGTTATTTCATCCTCTTTTTGTTTCAATTTATAGATCTCCCATCTTTCATTAAGAGCTTGAATTTGAGTGATACTAGAAGGAAGACGGCTAAGATAAAACACAAAAAAAAATGCTAGAATTATCTTATTCCCATAATATGTGTAGAATAATCTCGTTATTAGTCCGCAACAGATAAATACAGTTGTTAGGTTAAACCAATTTGTTGACAAATTATCATGAGTGCCACTGATCAATCCGCCGGTACTATTCACAAGTGGAAATGTATAACCAGAAAGAGTAATCCATGCTAGAACAAATAAGAGGATGCCTATTGCAACTTGCTGGAATTTTATTTGAGACTTATTTAATAGAAATGTATTAAAAAAATAACAAATCAAGAAATACAATAAAACAGTTGCTAAAATTGAAAAAATAACTACAATCAAAATCATCTTAAGAGAGGATAAAATATCTAATGCAAAGTCATTATCATAAAAAGTTATCAGTTGAATGGGAAGAAGTAGCAGGATAATTATATTTATAATAGTTATTAGACTTATTGCATTAGTATGATTGTTATTATTTAACTGCTTAAAAATGTTTGGGATTAAGCATTTTATTTTTTCTTTGACACTAAATTTAGATAACCACTGAATCCAAGTTTCGGTATTGAACATCCACTTCGTTCCAATAGCAAAGACATTATTCATTGTCCAATAAAGCACCAGTGCTGACGATAGATTATACAACAATATCAAAAAAACAAAGGCAATTATTATCAGTTGTATATTCTCAAATTTATCCTTGTTTTTTGTGTATAAATAAACTGCAAATAAATTAATGATGGTCATTATAAAGGGCAAAAGATTATATGTTGCTCCTCCAAAAGGAATTAACCTGTCGGGTTGAAATAAATCTTTGATGGGTCCGAAGGATTCACCTTGAAGAGGAAGATATTCAAGTAACATCCAATAAGTCGCAAGGAAAAAAGGAACTTGTATTAATAGACCCAATAAACCAATTAAAGAGTGAAATGGGCTAAACTTATTTTTTCTATATATTTCTAGCCTGTAGTAGTACTTTTCTTGTCTATTTTTTATGTTTTTAACTTCATCTAATGAAGGCTGCATAAGTACTTTCTTTGCCCTCTCCTTTTGTTGAAGTATTTCAGCTATCCAAAAAAGGGGTAGCATGAGAATAGTTACGGTAAAACTTAATAGTATAATTGACAGCCCAAAGCTATCAGTCATACCATAAAAGAGCTCAAGTATTTTATTTAGAAAACTTACTAGCGACATTATTTAATATTTTTATATATAGAGATCACTTGCTCTGCAGCTACTTTTCCGGCTACTTGAAAATTGAAAATATGTTTATCAATTATTTCTTTGGTTATTTTAACCTCTGAAACTTTTTTAATAATGCTATTAATATCAGCTATTTCTTGTTCTGATATTGTTCTTCCAATAACGTCGAGTAAATATTTTGTTGATTCCGATTTCTCAATATTGGATGATTCATAACCACCATCATCATATTTAAAATAAACAGCAATAATTGGGATTTTGTGTAAAAAAGCGAAATCACATATGATTCCTGATGTAGTATCAGTAATCATAAGCTTTGCATTTGATAAAGCATAGGCATTATCAACTGTCTTATCTATTTGAAAGAATTCATTTTTCTCGAATTTAAATATTATTGCATCTAAAAGTTCTTTTTCTGACGTCCAAGATTGTGGATGCGGTCTGTATAAAACTCTGTGTCCACCTTTCAATAATTCTTCAATTAATAGTTCTCCATTTGAAGAAAAAAATGATCTATCTCCCCATGTAGGTGATATTAGAATATATTCTCCAGGCCCTTTATTGTTTTCAGTCATTAGATCATAATAAGTACATCCTGTTTTCATTAAAACTTTTTTTTTGCTTTTCCGATCTCTTTCGAGCTGACGTAGATTTATAATATGATAATTATTGCCACAAAGTACAGAGTCGTAATAATCAAACGAGAATTTTTTATTTGCGTGAACATCCATGGGAGCATGAGAAAGGTAGCAATAATGCTTTACGTTTTCTGAACGCTTCCAAGCTAATATATCCAATTGAGGAGTAGTGGTTACACACATTTTTGCTTTTAACCTATTCAGAAATAAAAAAGATTGGTTCATATTGCCTAGATAGTGAGAAGCACAAAAATCTGAATTGATTTGTAAACTGGGATCTTCTTTATCTGCTGTTAGATAAACAAACTTTTGTTTTTGTTCTATCAACTCATCAAGAACTGGCTTAAAAACATTCCAATATTTTTTTCCTTCACTAAAAAACACTAATTCATCTTCAAATTCATTAGAGCCCTGATACTTTTTTCCTGCAAATAAGAAAATTGCTTTGTAAAAAAGATTTCTAAGCGAAAATACTATCGCAAGCACAAAACTTACTACTAGGCTTGTAAGCAAGCTCCCTGTACCCGGATCAATGTATAGAGGTATAATATTCAAAAATTATCTAGAGATAAAATACTTAAATTTTTAAGAACGGGGTGGATGATATAATATTCTAAGCTCTTGTCTTTTAAGGGAAACGAAACAATATCTCTTTTTTGACTAATTGCATTTAAAGCATCTATTAAGCAATTTGCCCTTATAATATTATCGTAGTATTGATCAATATTTACATTTCTTGTTGGAGGGCAATAATTTCTTTTTGAAATGATATCTCCTGCATCAATTTTTTCATTCATTAAAAAAGCCGTTACTGTACATGATTTTCTATTTAGTATAGAGTAATAAATTGTTGTGCTTCCTTTTTCTGAAGGAATATCCCCTGGATGCATATGTAAATAAGGAATATTTAAATCAAAGTGTTCTTTTTTCAGTATTTGCCCTCCATAACCAGAAAAGATTACCAAGTCAGGGCCCATTGCTTGTATTTGATTTATTATATTTTTAGAATTCACATCATGTTCTTCAACATGGTGATATTTCCGTCCGTGATTATCAAAAACTTTTTCAATTCCCATTTCTAAATCAGGAAGCATTAAATCGCTCTTTATGAAAAAGTGTTTTGTTTCATAATTTAATTGAGGAGCTTCATATTCTATTTCATGAAACCCATAAAACAAACCTTCAATTTTAAACGAATTTGAAACCAAATATTGAGCGTAAGAATTTGACCTAATAGTGTTTCCAGCTAGAAGTAATATTTTCATATGTCAATATTATTATGCTTACAAAGCGCATTTATAATTTTTTTTTCTTTACTTATCAAAATGATTGCGGCGCCATAATAAGAAGCTTCTTTTTTACTACTTAATTCAACCAATCTACTACAAATAATATCAATAATTTTTAGGAGAGTATTCAAATATTGTATGTGTCGGAATTCATGATAAAGCTTAGCAATCACAAACCCGAAATTAATATAAAGATTTAGATTATCATGTTTTGCATCCTTATTTAACCTACGATAATCTCCATCATACATTTGATAAATTTTCTTGGTTACTTCAAATCTTTTAATTAACAAATGAACCTTATCAAGTTCAGAAATTAGTGTCTTAGGAGAAGATAACCACTTTTTAAACTCAATATTTGTCATAGAATTATCTATTATTTCATAGCATACTTCACTTCCATCTAACAAAATATCCAAACACTCTTTCCTTTTTTTATCCCAAGACCTAATAAACTCAATCCCACCAAACTTTGAATAAGAATAATTTATCTTATTATCGAAAACATTTTTGTTTATGTACTTGTATGATGTATTGTTATCTCCAATCATGCGACCAATTCTTTTTTACTTTTAATATTTTTTCATATGCTTCGATATCATTATGACAATCTATTTCGCACCACTTCCCTTCTACAAATACAACTTTTATTTCTGTTTGGTTAATGAGCATTGATAAAAAAGATGTCATATCAAGTTTGTCTCCTTCTTTTTTTTCCAGAGACTTGAAAAGTTGAAATGCTATATCCCAACCTTTTGGAGAAAATTTAAGTAATCCCATATATTGCGCTTGGATATTCTCCATTTTATTATTTTTTTCCCCTATCTCTTTCAAAACATTGCCTTCTGTTTTGAAAGTCTCTGCGTCCTCTAATGGATTTTCAAAACGAGCAGACCAGAGATTAAGCCATTTATTATCAGCTGTAATCACTATGTCTCCTTTCTGTTTCAATAAATCTTCAATATGGTTATTTGAATAAACGATATCCGAGTAAGAAACGATTGTATCATGCTCAATTTTAGGGGCGCAGAAGAGTGTTGAAACCATATTTGTATCCGACCATCTTGGGTTTTCTGCTTTATCAAAATCACCTTGTAACATTTCAGATCGATACCCTCTTACTACAATTATTTCCTCTATTCCTGATTTTCTTAATGCAGATAACTGCCACTCTAACAATGTTCTCCCACCTAAAACCGTTAAACATTTATGAGATTCATCTGTTGACTTACCCATTCTTGAACCCCGCCCAGCAGCAAGTATTAATCCTTTGCAATCATTCATATTTAAATAATTTTTTTATTCTTTTTGCATCCCATTCGTGAAATTTATTTTCTCTTTCAGGATGCCACATCAACCCAAGTATATTTTCTCCTTCGAAGGCCTCAATGGTATTATCTCTTTTGCACCTTGCTAGAACCTGTAATTCATCCGGTTTAGAAGTTTCAATTAATGCATTTGAATGATAAGAGTTAACTTCATTTAATTCATTATTAATTTTTATTTGATGTCGAGTCGCAACATGATATTTGGAAAAATTGATGTCTTGTTTTTCGATGTTACCTCCTAACCATTTATATATAGCTTGAAATCCTCTACAAATGCCCAAAATGGGGAGCGAGTTATTTTGAGAATAATTAAAAATCAATTTTTCTGTATTATCTCTTTCTTTAGAACTCCCAAGATCTTCTCCTCCAGACAGAATTAAGGCATTTATGTCCCAATTCTTAAGATAATGGCAAATGTTATTATCAATATTCGGTAAGAGTAGCCAATTTGAGTTTGGCAGAACTTCTTCCATATATCTATACCAATCTCTTGCTATTGAATCACGCTTTTCATGATATCCAATAGCATTGACTTCTCTCATACTTATTCCAATATTTAATTTTTTCATAGCCTATATTGATATTGGTTCTAAGCGTTTTCCTTGACAATCCAATAATACTTTGGCTGCTGCTATTATCTTTTCAAATGGCTGCTCTCCACATCCGATAGCTGCAGGTAAATCATATTCAGAACAACGTATTGCCATATGCGAGTTAACTCCTCCAAACTTTGTTATCAGACCTGCTATATTTCTAGAGAATATCCAGTCATAACCTGGATCTGCTCCCTCGATACAGATAATCTGATTAGTTAAATCAGGTATTTTTTTCATATATGGAGTCAAAAAGACGATCTGTTTTTCAATTCTTTTAGTTCCGATAAAATTAGCGGCGCTTCTTTGCATTGGAGCAATATATATGTCTTTAACCGAGCGGATTAAATAATTGAGTTTAAAAGAAGTTGCAATAGCATAAGACTTCTTTGCCTTTTCTATCCTGCTTCTAAAAAAACTTTTAACATCATTTGTAATAGGAGTAAATAAAACACTTCGAAGTTCATCTAAGGTAAGCATTGCTAAATCTTGTTTCGAAAAACCAATTAAATCACCCCACTTCACAATATATTCTAGGATTTCAGATAAGTGGTTTGTAAAAATAAATTTTTGATACTCTCTCCCTTTCATTGCTTTTGCTACATAAACTAAAATATCATTAGCTCTGATCCTTTCAAACCCATTTACAATTAGTAACTCATTTAAATTTTTTCGTTCTTTTTTACTTAAATTAAATTTATGATGGAGTTCAGGCTTTTGAGGGGCGCCATTAAATAAGTCTTCTCTGTTCTTGTAATTTGGTGATAAAATGTCGTAACTACTTGGTCTCAGATGACCAAATTTTTCCAGGAACTTGTATTTATCCATTGAGCCATTACAAACATCATAAAAGTTATCACTCATTTCTGATGATATAGTTTTTACACTTCTCTTAAATAATTTTACCCTTTCTTCTTCAATAACACCACATGCTATTGCTGATCTTAATAATGATTCTGCTATGAAAGCATGCCTAGCTGTAATTGCAAAAGGTATTGTGCCATATTTTATACACTGATTAATAAGTGTACTAATATGATCTGATATAGAAAAAGGGTCATTTAATTCGTTTCTTGATTTATTCTCTTGCATTTCTTTTAAAAGATCTATTTGCTGAATAGATTTATTCAAGGTATTTTCCTTGGTGTTGTCTATGGCGTTTTGCGTTATCTCTAATAAAAATTTCTTGAGCTCCTTAATTTCATTTGCATCTAGTAAATTTGGATATCTTTGTTGTAAAGTTTCTTCAAATTTAAAATCGTAAGCTGTTATAACTACTTCAAATTCAATTTTATCATGTAAGTGAGGTTGGCTTTCAAGTCTTTTAAGATATGCATTAATGAGTTTCTCGGAAATTGAGGGGTTTAATTTTTCTGGAAGAAATGAATTCATACTGTTACGTATATCAATGTACGGTCTTCCAAATAAGGAAACCATTAATTCCACTTCGGGCATTTTTTTATAGCCCATTTCTTCCCTTGCCAAGCTCCAAGTCCTTTTAGTAATCAACTTCCTATACAACGACATTGCAAGGGGATGGGGCACCATACCAATCATTTCTGCCGGATTCCAATCTGACATTATACCAAGTAGGGTCTTATTCCCATAAATACCTACTCTTCTCTTGTTTAGTTGATTTATAAAGTCTTCTAAATAAGGAAGTCTTTTTGAAATCAACTTGTTTGTTTTTTTGTTCCATTTTTCAGAAGTAGTAATTGGTCTTACTTGCAATAAAAACACTTCCTCATTTTCATTTATTGCAAACTCGATATCTAAAGGCAGTCCTTTATAAAGAGATTCTAAATCTCCTACTACTTTTAGTATTCCCAATAAATATGGGGAATCAAAATCTTCCTTTTTAAAACCATTATAAACATAAACCGTTTTATTTATAGAATTTCCACTTGTAACGGTATCTGTTTTACCTGTTGAATCATCAAAATTAATTACGTAATAAGGTGAGCCATCATCAAGTACTTTAGTCATCACAACACCGCTCATTGCAACATCTTGGACCATAGGCTGTATTAGAACTTGATTCTCTGGATTTTTATCAAAAGAGTTTATAACAGCATTAATTGATTTAACTATTTCGTTTCTATTAGTTATGTTTACATTCAACACACTTTCAAAAGCTCCTGCCATAGAATTATTTTTTTTATCCTCGGACAAAGAGCTACTTCTTACTGCTATAAAATTATTTTTATTGAATTTGCTAATGATGTTTGATAGAATTTTTTCTTGATCTTTAACCCAATCTTGGGTCATGAAATAATATAAAGAAGGAATTGGAAATGCTTTCTTTGATAAGTATTGGAGTGTTTCAGCCTTTGTCCTATTAATTCTCATTCTTGCCATTATAACGTTTTTCTTGTTAACAAAACATTTTTTAGCATTTTCTTAGAAAGAAAGTTAATGTCTTTTAACAAAGATATGGAATCCGAATCAGCGATTTAAAAAAGAGAAGGTATTTCAAAAGTTTCATGGCTTTTATGTACATCCGAAGGGATTGACCTGAATAGACCGTCTTAATCTATCCTCCAATCCAATGGCTCTTTCGTAGTATGGAATATGCTATTTACTTTAGGTGGGTATAACGCATTAACTTAATAACGAGCTCTATTCTTTTTTTCGCTTCTAACTTCTATAAATGTTCTTGAATAAATTCTATTTTTTGATATATCATATTTTTTAGTACGGATCTTAACTTCTTTGTCATTCTGTTAGGGGTTCCCTTTTATCTTCCTCTAAATTTCTTTCCTGTTGTATCAGGCATACTATTTTAGTTTAATGTCTAACATAATTATATTTCTTCATCTATTTTTTTTGCCATATCTACCATCATTTTGAAGGCGCTTATGTTTGCTTATCATGTAAGGGAATAATAGGTTTTACAATTAGGTATTGTCCCATTAGTTTATCTAGTTCAATCCCCTTTAGGTAATTGAAAAGTATTCTTTTTTGAAATTATGGATGGGTTTACTGTTATATTCGGTTAAATCGTTATCACCTAGAACCTATTTAAGTTTACAAAAATTAATAAACTTGTACTTAAGGATTTCCAGATTAGAACCGTAAAGAGTACATATATAAGGTATTTCTAAACGGATTTAAATCTTTTAGAAATACTGAAAATCCATTGAATCAGTTTGTAATCATTAAAAAGTCAGTTACCATGAATATTGCGCTTCTGGATCTTATAATCGCTCTGCTTTGCCCCAACTTCAGATACTTAGGGAGCAGCTTTTTCAAAATTTCTTAAAACCAAAGGTCGCATTTCTTATTATTTAAGAAGCACTACCCATTATACTGTAAAAAACTTGGAATTAATCCAAAGAGTTATTTAAGTAAAAGCCTTGTCATTATCTGGCATGGCTTTTTTTGTTTTCAATAGGTAGGTGATCGGGTATAAAAAAGGCGAGCATTCACATTAAATTAAACCAGAGTACGGCTTTTTAAATTCCTTTTAAATGGGTTCATCCAGATGATTCAATCGTATAAGAAACCTCCCCATTTATCCAATAAGTATGATATCATTGTGATTGGGTCAGGTATTGGGAGCTTGACGGCCACGATTTTACTGGCCAAATCAGGCAAAAAAGGATTGATTCTTGAGCGACATTATACAGCGGGTGGCTTTACCCACATTTTTAAGCGCAAAAATTATGAATGGGATGTAGGCATTCATTACATCGGGGAAGTACTGCGTCCCAATAGTGCCATAAAAAAATTATTTGATTATATCACAGATAAAAAACTGCAATGGGCAGACATGGGGGAAGTCTATGATTGGGTGATTATTGGAGACAAGACCTATGATTTTATGAAGGGCGTTAAAAATTTCAAAGCCCAAATGAAGGCCTACTTCCCCGAAGAGGGTCCAGCCATTGATCGCTATGTAGATTTAGTTTTTCAGGCAAATAAAGCCATGGGTAAGTTCTACATAAATAAGACATTTCCCCAATGGGTGAGCCGTTTCTTGGGGACTTTCTTGACTAAAAATTATTTAAAATTTACGGACCAAACCACCTATGAAGTTTTGTCACCCTTGACCAAAAAAATGAAGCCTTGATCAAGGGATTGACCGCCCAATATGGGGATTACGGGTTGCCCCCTCGCCAAAGTAGTTTTGCTATGCACGCCTCAGTGGTCAAGCATTATTTCGGAGGAGGGGGCTTTCCCATAGGCAGTTCTGGTGTCATTGTCTCAATGGTCAATGGGGTTATGGAGGCCCATGGCGCACAAATCATGACCAATGCCCAGGTGGCGGAAATACGGATTGAGCAGGGTAAAGTACTTGGGGTCCGAATGCAAGAGGGTAGGGATATAGATGCCGATCAGATAGTGAGTGGCGTTGGAATTTTCAATACCTACGAGCAGCTGATCCCAGATGTGCTAAGGGCGAAACATAATTTTGAGGCTCAACTGAGGAAAATCCAACCTTCGGTGGGCCATGGCTGTTTGTACATGGGGCTCAAAGGATCTCCTGAATCATTAGAATTGCAGAAAAACAATTTATGGATTTATCCCGAAGGGGTAGATCATGATCAGGCGGTGGCAGATTATCTTGAGGATCAAGAAAGACCTTTTCCCGTGGTCTGCATTTCTTTTCCTGCAGCTAAGGACCCTAGTTGGAATGAGCGCTACCCAGACCGCAGTACCATTGATGTCATCACGCTACTGCCCTATGAGACCTTTGCCCAGTGGGACGGGACGCAGTGGATTGACCGAGACCGGGAATACGAGGCGTTGAAAGAACAAATTGCGCAGCGGTTTTTAGTACATCTTTTTGAGCAATTACCGCATTTGAAAGACCAAATCGATCATTATGAATTGTCTACGCCCTTGACAACTAAAAACTTTGCTAATTATCAAAAAGGGGAACTCTACGGGATAGATCATTCGCCCAGTCGTTATCGCCAGAAGTTTTTACAGCCACGAACACCCATTAAGGGGCGCTACTTGACGGGCCAAGATATTGTGACGGCAGGAGTGGGTGGGGCGCTTTTTTCTGGATTGATCTCGGCAAGTGCTATGACGAGGGTGATGAGGGATTGAAAATACAGGACCTAAAATCAATCCTTTTGAAAAGCCTCAGAAGAAGTTTTTATTCAATATACTCTCGAAATTTTAAGCTGTTCTTTTACCCTCTAAAATTTGCTTTCTCATGACAGCAAAAGGTTCTTTTATTAGGGCATAGCCAAGGCCGAAGAGAAATCCGAAAAAGGCGTACCCGAGTACGATAAGTTTGCGCTTGGGACTCGTTCGTTGATTTGGGATGATTACTGGATCAATAATGGTGAAGATGGGGGTGTCCTTGCTGACCTGAATTCGCGCTTGCTCCACCTGCTTGGCCAATTCTTCATTGACTGCACTGGCGATGGCCAATTCGGACGCCAGACGGCTCATTTTATTTCCAAAGAGCCCTGAGCTGATGTTTTGGTGTTGGTCGCGGAAGATGGCTAATTCATCTTGTAAGGCCTCGAAAGCTATTTTTTTTTCAGCGTAAAGGTTCTCTGTAAAAGTAAGTGATTCTTTGGCATTTTTGATTTTAAAATCAATGACCTCTTGTTGTAAGAGATTTTGTGCATTTTGTGCAATGATGGCGGCTAATTCTGGATTTTCTGCTATTACGCTTAAGGTAACAAAACCTTCTTTTTTATCGATTTCCAAAGATATCAGTTCTTTGGTCCGGTTATATACTCCTTCTTCTTTTATCGTTAGTCTCTTGATCAGAGTATTATTTAAAACTTTTAAAACGTCTTGATTACCGGCTAAACTTTCTTTGATTAAGCTAGGTAATCCAAGTGTATATTTTTTAATTGTTTCTAAAAAACTGGGTGAACTTGTACTGGCGCTGAGATAATCTTTAAGTCCAATCATGATTCCATCTTTTGGAACATTAATTTTTAACAAGGCCTCTACAAAAGGATTGCTTTTGATTAGCAGGGGATACAAATTGGGTGGAATTTCAGAATCTCCCCCACTAGTACTACCTACACTAATGCCTGCGAGCGAGGCTAGGCCACTTAGATTGCCACCTCCTGATTGACTACTTTTTCCTTTTAGGATAAACGTAGTACTGGCCGTGTACATATTGGTACTGTTCAAGGCAATAATGACACCGAGAAGTGTAAATAGCATACTTATTTTGATTGCGATTTTACGGCCATTCCATACTTTTTGAAGCAAATTCACTAAGTCAATTTCATCCGGATCGGGTACTTGATATGGTTGCTCCATAGGGTTTTATTAAAATTTGTAAGGATCCCATTGAAGGGATTAGGTTACTAACATTTAAAAACGATATAGCAAAACTATTTAAAAATTGATAAAAACAGGAATCGCAGGGACATTTAGTAGAATAATTGAATTTACTCCCGTTTATAAAATAGGGACAGCCACTCAAGGGTTCTTTTGCATCATAAAAAACATTTTAATCTCTCGTTGCTATCAACCGTAGTATAATTAAGGGGTCTAAATTCTTTTAATAAAATGATTATTTTTGAAGGGGTCTTATTTGGGAAAGTATTTATTTTTTTCTGCATTTTTGGATATAAAAATTAATCAAGTACTTTTGTTACTTAATTATTTTAATATTAAATACATTGTTAGAAACATTAATTACATCTAAGACGAGATTAAGATTACTGATCAAATTTTTTGTTGCGGCGACTAACAAGGGATATTTGAATGGGCTGGCCCAAGAATTTGGAGAATCGACCAATGCCATTCGCAAAGAGCTTAACCACCTGGCTGTTGCTGGCTACCTCAAGAAAACTCAAGAAAACAACAAAATTCAATACCTGGCCAACGAGACCCATCCCCTCTTTTATTCCATTCAAAAGATAGTGCACCAGCATTTGGGATTGGAATTGATCGCCGAACAAGTCATTGATCGCATGGGGGAGGTACAAACTATTTCGCTTGTGGGGGACTATGCCAAAGGCATGGACACGGGCACCATTGAAATCGTCATTTGCGGCCATCAACTCAATCACGATTATTTAGTGGGGTTGAGTAAAAAAATTGAGACTCAAATCGATCGCCGTCTCCAGATAAAGGTATCGAAGGATATACCCGAAGGGGGAATCGTATTGTATACTTATGAATCAGCGAATTGAACGGATGCATTGGCGGGTACTCTATACGAATCCTAGGGCCGAAATGAAAGTTGCGCAGCGGCTTGAAAAAATAGGCGTCGAAGCTTATTGTCCGGTGAGAATGGAGATGCGTCAATACAGCGATCGGAAGAAAAAGATTTGGGTGCCGCTGCTGCCTTCATTGATCTTGGTCAATATTGACGAGCGAGAAAAAAACAAAGTATTTGACGTGCAAGGAGTGGTGCGTTACCTGTTTTGGCTGGGGCAGCCGGCCAAAGTGAGTGTGGAGGAAGTGTTGACCTTAAAAGAGGTGACTGAAGCTGAAAACTTAGTCGCCCACGAAGTGATCAAAAAAGGGGTAGGAGCTGAAGTGGAGCTACTGGGCACCCAACGAGGGGTGATTACTAAAACATCAGCAAGTCACTACTGGGTGGAATTGAAAGGGCTGAATTACCTCATTAAATTAACGGCGGCATAGCAGCTAGATGTTGATTTAGTGATACCTGGTTCCACTCAATATGGGAGGGACGACGGCGGAGCTGTGGATGAGTAGAAAAAATTAGTCTTGCCAGACCAACAAAAGATATTTGTTAAATATAAGTAGTTGAATTTCTAATTTTTAGCGGTATTTAGATGGGCAAATTTCAAAAAACTAGCATAAAAATATCAAAATAAAGGATGGTGGTGTGCAATTATTTTAGAGACATCTCAGCAGAAAATTCAGTAGAATATAATTAATTGTGAAACAATATACCTTGACCCTTCAAGAAATTCGAAAAGAAACAAATGATACCATCACGCTTTGTTTCAAACAGCCGGGCTTACGTAAAATTAAATTCCTAGCAGGCCAGTATCTTACTTTGATTGTAAGAATTAATGGTAGAAAATACGCAAGACCTTATTCATTTTCTTCAGCCCCGTCAGTTGACAATTTTTTAGAGGTAACCGTGAAAATAGTGCCTGATGGAATTGTTTCTAATTATATAAATAACGAAATAAAAGTAGGAGATGTTATAGAGGTCTTAGAACCTATGGGTGATTTCACCATTGATTTTTCAGTCCCTTCAAAAACGATATATTTATGGGGTGTAGGAAGCGGGATTACACCTTTGTTTTCTATTCTTAAGGAGGTGGTGCATACGCAATACCATAAGGATATTCATCTCATTTATGGCAATAAAAATCAAGAGACCACTATTTTCAAAGACCAATTAAGTCAGTTGAAGCAAGAATATTCATCAGTGTTTTCTATTACTAATTTTTATTCTCAAATAGACTCGATTGAACTAGATGAAACTATTCACCAAGGAAGAATATCTTCAGCGTTTATAGCACGTTTACTTGTTCAAAATAAGAATATTAAAGAAAGTTTACATTACATCTGTGGCCCAAAAGGTTTAAAAGATACTATTCAAAGTTCCTTACTAGAGTTAGAAGTTCCTTCATCGTCTATTTTTGTTGAAGAATTTCAATTAGTTATTGGCCCTAAAGAGTTGGAAGATGTTGAAAATAGCAGAGTGACTGTTTATTTTCAAGGAGAACAATCTGAAATTTTTGTTCCAAAAGGTAAAAGTATTTTAGATGTTGCTTTAGATAACGATATCGAGATACCTTATTCATGTCAAACGGGAGATTGCAATACTTGCAAGGCAAAATTAAAAGAAGGTCAGCTAAAAATGTTAGGACTGACTAAAGAGAGAGATGATCTAGCACAAGATGAATTTTTGTTATGTTGTAGTTATCCCTTGACTAACGCAATTTGTATTGATGTAATATAAAAAAGAGAAAATGAAGGTAGTAATTTTTGCAGGGGGGTTCGGTACCCGACTGATGGAGGAAACGGAAGCCAGACCCAAACCGATGGTAGAAATAGGAGGAAAACCCATTTTGTGGCATATTTTAAAAATGTATGAGCATTTTGATTACAATGAATTTGTAATCTGTTTGGGTTATAAGGCAACCTACATTAAAGAATATTTTTATAATTATTACTTACATAATTCTGATGTTACTATTGAATTAGCCAATAACAATATTAAAGTACATTATTCAGAAACGGAGACTTTTAAAGTTACGTTAATAGATACTGGTTTGAATACCAATACAGCTGGTCGATTAAAACGCATTCAACAATATGTTAAAGACGAAACCTTTATGCTAACCTATGGCGATGGGGTTGCGAATGTTGATTTTAAAGAGTTGATAACATTTCATCAATCACATGGTCGTTTAGCTACTCTAACAAGTGTGCAAGTTCCAGGAAAATTTGGTAATTTAGAAATCAATAATTTAGGGGAAGTTGGTTCATTTGTTGAAAAACCGGATGGAGATGGAATGTGGATTAATGGTGGTTTTTTTATTTTAGAACCAGGAATATTTAAGTATTTAGATGGGGATATGGATGATGTGCAATGGGAGAAGGGCCCTTTAGGTGCTATTGCTTTAGATAATCAACTGGCCGCCTACAAACATCATGGATTTTGGAAATGTATGGATGCATTGCGGGATCGTGTTGAATTAGAAGAAATGTGGAACTCAGGTAATGCGAAATGGAAAACATGGTGAATTTTCAACAATTAGAAAACTCTTATAAAGGAAAGAAAGTTTTCTTAACAGGACATACTGGGTTTAAAGGGGCATGGATGCTGAAGACTTTATCTTTATTAGGGGCAGAAATCAAAGGCTATGCCTTGGAACCTCAAACTCCGAATGCTTTATTTCAATTGATTGATGGAGAAAAACTTTGTAATTCGGTTATTGCTGATTTAAGAGATAAAGAAAGATTACAGGAAGAAATACTTTCTTTTCAACCTGATTTTGTTTTTCATTTGGCAGCGCAGGCTTTAGTGCGTTTGTCTTATGAAATACCTGCTGTAACTTTTGAGGTAAATGTGATTGGTACGGCTAATGTTTTGGATGCGGTAAAACTATTACAAAAAAAATGTAGTGTAGTTTTAATCACGACAGATAAAGTGTATTACAATAATGAATGGGTGTATCCATATCGTGAAAATGACAGGTTAGGTGGGCATGATCCTTACAGCGCGAGTAAAGCTTGTGCAGAATTATTAATTGATTCATACCGTAATTCTTTTTTTAATATCAAAGACTACGATAACCATTTGAAAGGAATTGCAGTGGCTCGTGCAGGCAATGTTATTGGAGGAGGAGATTGGTCAAAAGACAGACTTATACCTGATATTGTGAAAGCATTAAGTGCTAATAATGAAATAGTAATTAGAAATCCGAATTCTGTAAGACCTTGGCAACATGTAATTGAACCTTTGTTTGGCTACCTTGAATTAGGTGTGAGTTTAAACTTAGATCCGATCAATTATGCACAATCATACAATTTTGGACCAGAGAATACAGATGCATTATCCGTTGAGAAGATGGTTGTTAAATCTATTGATTGTTGGGGAAGCGGATCTTACAAGGTAGCAACAGATTCAAATAGTCCACATGAAGCGGGCTTATTAAAGCTCGACATTAGTAAGGCCTTAAATGAATTAAATTGGAAGCCAATTTTTAATGCCCAAATTGCCATTGAGAGAACAATAAACTGGTACCGAAGTTATTATAACAACGTTCCAGCAATTGATTTAATGAAATTAGACATTGAATATTATCAAAGCAGAAATAAATAAAAACGGAATTTTAAAAGTCAGAAAAATAATTTCAAAATTTTAACTTGGACTATTTAAAAGTCTATTCTATTTTTTTTGAGCCAAAAAAGTTAAATTTATGTAACAAATTACAGCACAGCGTGCGACTGGGTTAAGACAAGCAATACTATGATTGCATAGTAATTGGTGATTGAAAATATGTAAATGAATTAAAATAAAATTATCTTGTTCCATAAGATATTATGAAAAATAAAATTAGAGTAAGTGATTATATAGCAAAGTTTCTGGAAAATAGACGAATTACAAATGTTTTCATGGTAACTGGAGGGGGTGCAATGTTTTTAAATGACGGAATTGCAAAGTCTAAAAAAATTAAGGGGATTTTTAATAATCACGAACAGGCATCAGCTATGGCAGCGGTAGGATATACTAAGTTAAACAACGAGATAGCTGTGGTGATGCCAACTACCGGATGTGGAAGCACTAACACTATAACTGGTGTTTTAGATGCTTGGCAGGATAGCAATAAAGTAGTGTTTATATCTGGCAATGTAAAATCTAAGGAAACAACATATTTGAACTCTACTCCATTAAGAAAATTTGGAGTCCAAGAGGCAAATATTGTTGAAATTGTAAAATCAATTACTAAATATGCAGAAATGGTAATTGACCCAAATAAAATCGGTTACCATTTGGAGAAAGCATTTCATATTTGTAGTTCAGGAAGGCCGGGCCCAGTATGGTTAGATATACCTATGGATGTTCAGGGAGCATTTGTTTATGAAGATGATTTAGTTCATTTTGATCATGAACCTTTAAAGCTTGAAAAACCAAATTATGAAAAATTTATCTCATTACTAAGCTCAGCTAAAAGGCCAATAATAGTTGCGGGATACGGAATTTATTTATCGAATACACAAAAACAGTTTGAGAAATTTGTTGAAAAACATCAAATACCGGTAACCTTTACTTATTTAGGGATAGATCTTCTTCCAACTGACCATCCACAATATGTCGGAAGGCTAGGAACTAAAGGTGATAGGGCAGGAAACTTTGCTGTTCAAAATAGTGATCTTGTAATTTCACTAGGGAGTAGCTTAAGCGTTTCCGTTACTGGCTTTCAGTATGAAACATTTGCAAGAGAGGCAAAAATCATAGTGGTAGATATAGACAGGAATGAACATAAAAAAGGGACAATTAGAGTAGACTATGAAATAAATCAATGCTTGAGCGATTTTTTTGAAAACATGCCAGAGCTAAAATATGATTTAGATAAAAATTGGGCTAATACTTGTATGAATTGGAGAGAAAAATGGCCGGTTTTTTCTGAAAAATATTATAATACTGAGACTGGAGTAAATATGTATTTAATCCTAGAAGAGCTTTCAAAAAGATTAAATAAAAATGAAATTGTTGTCAGTGATGCTGGATCTGCCTACTATGTAACATCACAGACGTTAAAAATAAAAGGAGCGCTAAGATATATTACTTCAGGGTCACAAGCAGATATGGGGTTTACGCTTCCAGCTTCTATTGGCGCAGCAGTTGCAGCAGAAGGATTGCGGAAGGTAATTGGAATTACTGGTGACGGGTCATTTCAAATGAACATTCAAGAGCTTCAAACTATAGTTAACTACAATCTGCCAATTAAAATATTCATTTTGAATAATGGAGGCTACTTGTCAATTAGAAACACGATGGATAAGTTCTTCGAAGGTCGATATTTTGGAACGGATGCTGGTTCAGGCTTGGTACTTCCTAATACTCAAAAAATAGCTAATGCCTATGAAATACCATATTTCTCAATTAAAGAACTGGATGATATAAATAATAAGTTAGACTTAATATTAGAGACACCCGGATATTCAATTACTGAAGTCTTTTGTCCATTTAAACAAGATATTTTACCTTCATCTTCTACAAAAGAGGATCAAAATGGGAAATTATATTCTCCACCTTTAGAATATATGTCCCCATTTTTAACAGATGAAGAATTTAAAAAAGAAATGATAACAAAACCAATATAATATGAAAAAGTCAATCTTGAAATTTAAGCAAATGAAAGAAAAGCAAGATCCTATTACTTGGATAACTGCGTATAGCTACCCAATGGCAAAAGCCGCAGAGGCAGCTGACATAGATATGATTCTAGTGGGTGATTCAGGAGGTATGGTAGAACTTGGCTATCAGACTACCAATCCTGTAACTATGGATGAAATGATTCAATTAGCAAAGGCAGCAAGGAAAGGAGCGCCACAAACATTTATTGTAGGTGACATGCCACAAGGATCATATGAAGTATCTGATGAAGAAGCAATAAAAAATGCAATGAGGTTTGTTAAGGAAGCCGGCTGTGATGCGATTAAACTTGAAGGTGCAAAGAGAATGCTAAGCAGAATTAAGGCAATCTCACAATCTGGAATAATTGTATTTGGTCATTTAGGATTAACCCCACAGTCTACATCTTCTTTCGGTGGATATAGAGTTCAGGGAAAAACATTGGAAAGTTTTGAAGAAACAATACGTGATTCAAAAGATGTCCAAGAAGCAGGGGCATCCTTATTATTATTAGAAGCGATGCCATTAGAGTCAGCCGAGCAAGTTTTAAAACAATTAAAAATACCAGTATTAGGAATAGGTACTGGTGAAAAAGTTGATGGGCAACTTATTATAATGCATGATTTATTGGGGTTTTATCCAGATTTTAGACCATGGTTTGCAAAATGCTATGTTCCACAAGTAATAAATAAATATCAAGAGCAAATTTCATTACAAACGGATATAAAGAAATATGGTATTGAAACAAGAGCAGACGGTTTGAATTTGTTGGTAGCGCTAGCAATTAAAGAATATGTAAAAGAAGTTAAAGAAAGAAGTTTCCCAAGTGGAAATTATAATTATCCAATTAAGCCAGATGAATTAGCTAATATTATGCAATCTAAACTTTGGATTAATTAATAAATGATAAAAAAGAGCCTACTTGTCATTGGAGGTACCGGCTTTTTTGGAAAGTCGATTCTGGCCTCTTTTAGAAGAGGGATGTTACAAGAGTTTAATATATCAAAAATATTCGTTTTGGCACGAAACACCGATAAATTTAGGCTTGAGTTTCCAGAATTAATTTGTGATTTTGTTGAATTAATAAATGGAGATATTTCCAATATTTGCACACTTCCTCAGGTGGATTTTGTTATACACGCAGCGACCTCCACAAATATGAATGAATATAATCAGTATACTGGTAACGCTGGACAAAATAATATTGAAAGAGCAGTTACAAATTATTGTAATATAGCTCCTCTGTATCATTCTAAATCAAAAATTCTTTATTGTAGTTCAGGTGCAGTATATGGGAAACAGCCATTGAGTGTTGAGACAATTGATGAGAATTTTAAATTCCAGCAAGATTTAAGTACCCTTTCAGTAGAAAAACAAAACTATTGCCTGGGTAAAAGATTTGCAGAAAAAGAAATAATAAACTTAGGTAAATCAGGATTGAGTGTTTCTATAGCAAGATGTTTTGCATTTTTTGGTAAATATTTGCCTAAAAATCAACATTATGCATATGGTAATTTTATAGGACAAGCTGAAACGGGGGAGACGATTACTGTAAAATCAACTGGTCTAGTTTATAGAAGTTATTTAGAAGCTGATCAATTAGTGATCAGCTTGATGAAAATATTACCAGAATCAGAACCCTTGTGTCCAATATATAACGTAGGTTCGGATAAATCAATTACGTTGCATGAATTAGCTGAAACAATTGCCAAAAAACATGGAGTTGGATGGCAACACAATATTACTAATCAAGAGGTTGTAATTGATAGATATGTGCCAAATATTGATAAATTAAAGGCCCTGCTTAGTAGGTAAGTTCATTCACTCGAAATAAAATTGTTAATTCAAAATTAGTTTCTATTACAAATAACTTAAAGAAAGATTTAAATTTTTTAGAGACCTTTGACATTAATGAGGCCATTATTAGAACTATGATTTGTCACAATTTTATCATAAACAATTGATAATTATTTTTGAAATCTTAAAAGAACAAATTTTAAATGTTAGAAAATTTAAAAGACACAATTCTCTTGAATAGCCTAAGAGAAATAGCAAGGAATAAATCATCAAAAAACATTGTTGCTGGAAAAGATTATATTTCAGTTACGGGTAAAGTTTTGGATGAAGAAGATATTTTATATGGTGTTGATGCCGCCCTAGATGGTTGGCTTACAGCCGGGCGTTTTGCCAATAAGTTCGAGCATGATTTTGCACAATATTTCGGAGCCCATAAAGCGTTGTTGGTTAATTCGGGTTCATCAGCAAATTTGATTGCATTTTATGCATTAACCTCCCCGAAACTGGGTGAAAGGGCTATAAATTCTGGTGATGAGGTCATTACTGTTGCAGCAGGTTTCCCAACCACTGTAAATCCAATCATTCAATTTGGGGCTATTCCAGTTTTTGTTGATATAGATGTCGCAACACATAATGTTAAAGCAGATATGATAGAGGCTGCGGTTAGTTCAAAGACTAAAGCTATTATGATTGCTCATTCCTTAGGAAATCCATTCGATTTGGATGAAGTAATGCGTGTAGCTAAGAAATATAATCTTTGGGTCGTAGAAGATGATTGTGATTCTCTTGGAGCGACTTACAATGGACAAAAAACAGGGACGTTTGGAGATATCTCTACTTTTTCGTTTTACCCTGCACACCATATAACTATGGGTGAGGGGGGTGCTGTTTTAATTAACAATCCAATTCTAGCCAAAATTGCTGAGAGTTTCCGTGATTGGGGTAGAGATTGTTATTGCGAACCGGGTAAAGACAATACATGCGGATGCCGATTCTCTCAACAGTTAGGATCACTTCCTTACGGTTATGATCATAAGTATACTTATTCACATATTGGGTTCAACCTGAAAGTAACTGATATGCAGGCGGCTTTTGGGGTAGCACAAATTAAAAAGATTGATGGATTTGTACAAAAGAGAAGAGAAAATTTTGAGCTTTTGTACAGCAAAATGAAAGAATTTGAGGATGTTTTTATACTACCAGAGCCTACACCAAATACTGATCCTTCATGGTTTGGATTTTTATTGACACTACGGGAAGGAGATGCAGCGGATCGCCACATGCTTGTGCAACATTTAGAGGAAAATAAAATTGGCACACGATTATTATTCGGTGGAAATATTTTAAGACAACCTGCATATGCAAACATTGAACATCGTGTTGTTGGTGATTTAACTAATACTGACATCATAATGAATCGTTCATTTTGGTTGGGAGTTTGGCCGGGTTTGAATGAAAGTCATTATGATTACATTGTAGATGTGATCAGGAAGTACTTAAAATAGATGATTAAACAATGATCTATGATTACAAATAAATTTACTAACAAAGTATTGACTGCTGAGCTAATAAAAACTAATATTTAGCAATTTTAATTAGGCAGCTAATGCTTATAACTTTTTCAAAAGAAATCTAAATAATTGGATAAAAGAAAGGGAGTGCTTTATTTACTAATACAGTGGTCCACATAATAACGAAGAAGGATGGCGAAGCCATATAAAAAAAGGGAGAGATGAAAATAAAAAAAGTACTCGTTACAGGAGCGGACGGCTTCATAGGCTCACATCTTACAGAATTTTTGGTAAGTAAAGGATATAGCGTATGCGCCTTTGTGTACTACAATTCATTTAACTCATATGGATGGTTAGATTCTTTGCCAATTTCCGTCAAGGCCAAGGTAGATTTTTTTTCAGGGGATATCAGAGATCCAAATGGAGTTCGAGAAGCTATGAAAGGGATAGATATAGTTTATCATTTGGCAGCATTAATCGCAATACCATTTAGTTATCACTCTCCCGATTCCTATATTGATACCAATGTTAAAGGGACGCTTAACGTCTTACAGGCAGCCCGAGATAATAATGTTAAAAGAGTATTGGTCACGAGTACCTCTGAAGTATATGGAACAGCTCAATTTGTACCCATTACGGAATTACACGCAAAACAGCCCCAGTCCCCTTATTCAGCCTCTAAAATTGGTGCCGACGCCATAGCAGATTCATTTTATAGATCATTTGATTTGCCGATTACGATCGTGAGACCGTTTAATACTTTTGGACCGAGACAATCTGCAAGGGCAGTGATTCCAACCATCATCACACAGCTGCTGAATGGAGCAGAAGAAATTAAATTGGGGGATATTACCCCTACGAGAGACTTACTATATGTAAGGGATACAATAGATGGATTTTTGAAAATAGCTGAATGCAAGGAGTTAATTGGAGAGGAGGTCAATATTGCAACTCAAAGTGAGATCTCCATTGGTGACGTGGCTCAAGTTTTGATTAATGAAATTAATCCCAAGGCCAAAATCATAACAGACGATATCAGATTGCGACCAGAAAAGTCGGAAGTCTTTAGATTGTTTGGATCGAATGAAAAATTAAAGTCCTTTACACATTGGCAACAAAATTATACGCTTACTCAAGGATTAAATGAAACGATTGCATGGTTTAGAAACAGTGAGAATTCAAAGTCTTATAAATCGGATATTTATAATGTCTAAGTTTTCAAAAACGATTCATTTTATCCGGCAGCAATTTCCAGGAAAAGATTTTGTGCCATTGCATGAGCCAAAATTTAATGGTAACGAAAAGTCATATCTTTTGGAAACCATTGATTCCACCTATGTGTCATCTGTTGGACCCTTTGTTGACAAGTTTGAGCGAATGATGGCGGACCTATCTGGGACGTCAAAAGCCGTAGCCGTGGTTAATGGCACCTCAGCACTCCAAGTAGCCTTGAGATTGGTGGGAGTAAATAATGGGGATGAAGTGATTACGCAAGCCTTGACTTTTGTGGCAACCGTAAATGCAATTTTATATAACAGTGCCCAACCCATTTTTATAGACGTAGACCTTGATACTATGGGTCTATCTCCTCGGGCGGTAGCCACCTTTTTAGAGGAGTTTGGAGAAATCCGAGATGGTTATTGTTATAACAAGAAGACGAATAAAAAAATAGCGGCATGCATGCCGATGCACACTTTTGGCTTTCCTGTTCATTTAGATGAATTAATTACAGTTTGTAATAATTGGAATATTCCTATAGTCGAAGATGCGGCGGAATCTATGGGGAGTCAATACAAGAACAGATCTACAGGAAGCTTTGGGAAGTTGGGTGTATTTTCTTTTAATGGAAATAAGATAATAACCAGTGGTGGTGGCGGTGCTATAGTGACAAATGATTTGGAGTTAGGAATCAAAGCCAAACATTTAACGACAACAGCTAAAAAACCACATCCCTATGAGTACGTCCATGATGACATTGGATATAATTTTAGGATGCCAAATATAAATGCAGCTTTGGCATGTGCTCAATTAGAGCAATTGGATCTGTTTCTAGTGGACAAAAGAAACCATGCGATTGAATATGCAAATTATTTTGCCGCGAGAGGCATAAATTTTCGGGAAGAACAACCCAATACCAAAGCCAACTATTGGCTGATGTGTATTGAGTTGGAAAATAAGAAAGATAGGGATTTGTTTTTAAAAGAGACCAATGATAATAGTGTGATGACACGACCGATCTGGCAGTTGATTTTTAAATCGGAATTATATGCGGATTTTCAAAAAGATGATCAGAAAAATGCTTTATTTTTGGAACAAAGAATTGTAAACATTCCAAGTAGTGCAAGATAAAAACATAATCGTGGTCATTGGATATTCGGGTCATGCTTATGTAGTGTCAGAAATATTGATTGAGCAGGGGTTGAATTTAGATTTTTACACGGATCAGAAGGAATTAACATATAATCCATATAGATTGAAATATTTGGGTTGTGAAACAGACCGTGATTTTCAAGGATGGGAACTCAATGTTGCTTATGCACTCGGAATAGGAAATAATCGGCTCAGGGAAAAAACAGCTCAAATAGTTGTTGACCATGAAAAATCACTACAAAAAGTGATCAGCAATAATAGTTCAATATCAAAAAAGGCACATATTGGGAACGGGGTAGTTATCTCAAGAGGGGCATTAGTCAACGCATTAGCACAGGTTGAAGATTATGCCATCCTCAACACGGGATGTATTATCGAACACGAATGTATCGTTAAACGTGCAGCCCATATTGGACCAGGGGCAGTATTGGCCGGGAATGTAAGCGTAGGCAGGAGAACTTTTGTTGGTGCAAATGCAGTGATAAAGCAGGGTGTAAAAGTGGGAGATGATGTAGTGATAGGAGCGGGATCAGTGATCATAAATGATGTTTCCAATAACTCTAAAATAGTTGGAAATCCAGCAAGAATGATATAATGGCAAATAAAGTAATCATAATAGCAGAAGCCGGCGTAAATCACAACGGAGACATAAATTTAGCTAAGAAACTAATTGAAGAAGCGGCCCATGCAGGAGCGGATTATGTAAAGTTTCAGACCTTTAAAGCGAAAAACTTGGTATCAAAAACCGCTCGAAAAGCGGACTATCAAATTAAAAACAGCAAGAGTGGAGATGATTCTCAATTTCAAATGTTGAAAAATTTGGAAATGCCTTTCGAGTGGCATTTTGAATTAAAGGATTATGCTGAAAAGCTTGGGATTAAATTTTTATCTACAGGTTTTGATCATGAGTCCATCAATTTTTTGACCAAATTAGGATTAGATTTATTTAAAATACCATCAGGGGAAATAACGAATAAGCCATACTTAATAGATGTGGCAGAAAAGGGAAAACTTATTATCCTCTCCACGGGAATGGCAACGCTTGAGGAAGTAATTGCGGCTATCGATATTTTGGTTGCTCATGGGATTACTAAAAAAATGATTACTATTCTGCATTGTAATACCGAGTATCCAACTCCGATGAAAGATGTGAATTTAATGGCCATGCTCCATATGAAAAGGCAATTAGGCGTTGAGGTGGGATATTCAGATCATACGTTAGGGATTGAAGTACCCGTTGCCGCGGTTGCTTTAGGAGCTCGGGTTATAGAAAAGCATTTTACCTTGGATAGAAATATGGCAGGCCCTGATCATTCGGCTTCTTTAGAGCCCAAGGAATTAAAAATGATGGTGCAATCTATTCGAAATGTAGAATTAGCAATTTCAGGAAGTGGATTTAAAGAGCCTAGTCAATCTGAAAAGAAGAATCGGTTAATCGCACGAAAGAGTATTCATATAAATAAGGCAATGAATTCAGGAGATTTTATAACAATTGAGGATTTGATAATGAAACGACCCGGCGGAGGAATAAGTCCAATGAAAATAGGCTCTGTTATTGGGAGAAAAGTAAAGATTGATTTGCCTGAGGAGTATAAGTTAAGCTGGGGTGATTTGTCAAAATAAGCAGAGTTCTGAAGATTTTTTTGTTCAGTGAGTTTACAAGCTTTTTTGAACGTAAATTAGTTAAGTTTTTATTGCCCCAAAACTATCATATTATTGATTTAGCAAGAAAAAAAGATAGTTCACTTCTCGCATATTTAAAGTCCAAACCCTAATTTTGTGTAATTTGATGTAGGAGTTTCAGAGAACAATTATAAAAAAATGATTTAATATGAATGTTTTAAAAAAAAATGACTGGAATAAATCGTATAAGAATAAAGATAATTTTGTCTTTTATCCAAATGAAGAAATCATTAGATTTATTTCTAAATATGTTAGAAAAAAAATTGGTTTTGATTCTTTTACTAACCTCGATGATAATCCTAAAATTCTTGATTTTGGTTGTGGAATAGGGAGGCATGTTAAGTTTTTAGATGAATATAATTTAGACGCTTATGGTTTTGACTTATCTGAAGAAGCAATTTCTTATGCGCATAAATATTTTAAAAAGTTGAATTTAGATCAGTTACAAAAAAAAGTTATTTGTTCAGATATTACAAATTTACCATATGAATCAAATTTTTTTAATTTTATGCTTTCTCATGGAGTTTTAGATAGTATGAACTACAAAATTGCAAAAAAAGGAATTAAAGAACTTCATAGAGTATTGGATAGCAAAGGTGTTATTTTCTTTGATTTAATTAGCACTTTAGATAGCTCTTTCAAAAATGAGGACGACATGGATCAACTAGTAGAAAATGATCATGAAAGAGGAACGATTCAGTCATATTATGACTTGAATAGGATTAATGATTTACTGAGAGATAAATTTAATATTATTGAATTGTATGAAAATAGTAGAATTGATCTTCTCAAGAAATCTTTTTCAAATAGAATCAACGTAATAGCACAAAAACTTTAAAATTGAATATTTTAATTGAAGCTTCAGGAAGTTTAACATCTGGTTATATTATCAAAGCGATAAAAGACTCCGGACATAGAGTCATTGGTTCTGATATTTCCTTTTTTAATCACGCAAAAGTCATGTGTGATGACTTTATTTTGATGCCAAAAAATGATGAAAACCAATTATGGGAAAAAATTGCCAAATTATTAGACGAATATAATATAAATATTGTTCTTCCTTCTTTTGATGAAACTTTATTAGGATGGTCTGAAAGAGTAAATTTTTTTAGAAGTAAAAATATTACAGTTATAATATCCCCAGTTGAAACAATAAAAAAATTTCAGGATAAATGGATTGCTTTTGAATTCTTTAAATCCTTAGGAATACTAACCCCTGATACAAGTTTAAAATCTGAATTCGAAATAATTAAACCTAGAGTTGGCAGGGGCGGGGCGGGAATTTTTTTAAATGATTTTAAGTCTGAGATTGATATGACAAATATGATATCTCAAAAGAAAATTGTTGGACAAGAATATACAGTTGATTGTTTTTTTGATTTCAGAGGGGTCCCTATTTATATTATTCCTAGGGAAAGATTAAATGTAATTGATGGTAAATCTAGTAAAGGTATTGTTGCAAAAAACTTGCAAATTGAAGATTTAGTAAAAGAAATATCATTAAAAATTAAGTTTAAAGGCCCAGTAAATTTTCAGTTCTTTAATGCTGATAACAAAAAGATTTACATCTTAGAAATTAATACAAGAATCGCTGGGGGAATGGCTTTAGGCTTTGCCGCTAGTGAAAATTGGATCAAATTAATAATTGAAAATCTAATAAAAAAAAGAAAAATTATTCCAAAAAAGATTAAATATGGACTCAAAATGGCAAGATTTTACGATGAAGTCTTTATTCAATAAAGTTGATTGGAATGATATTTTATATGTTGGTTTTGATATGGATGGTACATTATATGCTGAATATGATTTTATCAGAAAAGTTTATTCAGAGATATCCAAACTATTGGATCCAAATTCCTTAAACTATATGATTAGCAGATGGCTTGAAAAAGGAAGTTCTTATCCTTTTATATTTTCTGAAGCTTATGATTTATATAATGTCTCCGAGCGAAATAAGGAAACTTTCATTAATGACGCATTGAATATATTTAGAAATTTTGATCCAAACATTAAATTGAAAAAAGAGGTCATAGAAATGCTGATATATTTTAGAAAGAATTATGAAATTTTTTTAATCACAGATGGAAATATCGAGTTACAGAAAAAAAAATTTACAAGCTTAGGGCTAGAAGCTTTTTTTAGTCCAAAAAACATTTTTTTTACAGGAGTTGACTCAAAAGTTTTTGCAAAACCAAGTCCTGAGTCATTGAAATTTTTATCAATAAACCCTAAAAAATCAATTTTTTTTGGAGACCGAGATGTGGATCGGGAGTTTTCCATAAATTGCAAAATGCAATTTCAAAAAGTTAAAGTTATGGATATAGTATGATAAAAATTATTGCTTTTACTGCTAGTAGATCAGAGTATGACTTGCTAAGTCCGTTATACAAACTGTTGTCATTGGATAAAGCGATTAATTTTAAATTAATAGTTTCTGGGGCTCATTTGTCAAAAGAGTATGGATATACTTATTCTGAAATAAAAAAAGATCGAATAAGTGTTTTATCAACTATTAAAACTTTGAATTCTGAAATAAATCAGAAATCTAGAATTAAATCAGCATCAAAATTATTGGAAAAAGGAATAGATGTAATATCTAATTTTAAACCAGATTTAATAATTTATGCTGGCGATAGAGAAGAAGTTATAATTGCTAGTTTAATTGGTGGGTATTTAGAAATACCTACAATGCATTTTTATGGTGGAGATCATGTAAGTGATTCACACATAGATAACCCTGTTAGACATGCCACTTCAAAGCTTTCAACTTTTCACATGGTTTCCTGCGAAGAGCATTTAAAAAGGCTTTATCAGATGGGTGAATTAAAGGAAAGAATTCATAATATTGGAAGTATTTCACTTGATAAGTTTAGGAGGGAGAATACTTTTTCAAAAGAGAAATTAAGAAGTGTATTAAATATTGATAAAGATTTTAGGACATTTGCGATTTTGATTTTTCATCCAATTCCTAAGGAAAGAGGGAGATCTGCAATGATTTTTGAAAATATTTTGAACTGTTTAATTGAAAATCATATCAATGCCTTTGTCAGTTATCCAAATATTGATCCGGGGAATACAGAAATTATAGCGGTAATTAATAAGTATAAAAATTCCAATTTTTTCTATTTTTACAAGAATCAACCGAGGAAAATTTTCTTATCTATTTATAAAAACTCTTGCTTTATGATTGGAAATTCTTCGTCGGGGGTTCTAGAATCAGCATCTATTCCTATTCCTGCTATAAATGTAGGCCACAGGCAAACAGGAAGAAAATCTAATAGTAATGTAATTTTCTGTCATGACTCAGTTTCTGAAATTAATAGGGCAATTAAATATAGTTTATCAGATACTTTTCAAATAAATTTAAAAAATATTACTAACATTTATGGCAATGGAGGCAGCTCTGAAAAAGCATTAAAATTAATAAAAAATATTAATTTTAAATCTTTACTTTTTAAAGATGAAGATATCCTAAGGAATATAGCTAGTAGGTAAGTAATCAACAAAAATAATATTTTATAGCAAATGGCGGTTATTTTAATAGTATCGGCTCACCCTGATGATGAGGTTTTGGGAGCTGGCGGGACACTTTTGAAACATAAGGCTAAAGGTGATGAGTTAATTTGGATTATTATCACAAGTATTTTGGAAACACATGGGTTCTCCAAAGGAAGGGTTGCAATTCGTAAAAAAGAAATTACGAACATCACTGATATGGTTGGATTTAAATCAGTGCATCATTTGAATTATCCAACAATGAGCTTGAATTCAGCAACGTCTAATGAAATGATTCCGAAAATTTCAGCTATATTCTCAGAATTTCAGCCTGAAGTTATTTACGTCATGAATCGATCAGATGCGCATTCTGATCATAGGTATACTTTCGATGCCGTTGCGGCATGTACAAAGTCATTTAGGTATCCATTTATAAAAAAAGTCTTAATGTATGAATGTATTTCGGAGACGGAATTTGCTCCAGCATTATCTGAAAGATTGTTTATGCCTAATTATTTTGTCAATATCACTGGTTTTTTCAGAGAAAAACTAGCACTTATGCAAGTTTATGAATCTGAATTAGGGGAGCATCCATTTCCCAGAAGTTTAAAAAATATTGAGGCCCTTGCCATTTTTAGAGGGGCATCAGTGGGTGTTGATTATGCTGAGGCATTTCAGCTTATAAAGCTTATTGATAAATGATAGATTATAAAAAACATCTAATTATAACAAAGTCCTCCTTGAAAGTTGCTTTATCCCAACTTGAAAAACTAGGAATAGATGCTATTCTATTTGTCGTTGATGCGGAAGACAGATTACTAGGATCAATTACTGATGGAGACGTAAGAAGAGGTCTTGTTGCAGGAATAGTTATCGATGATCTAGTTGATAAACTTATTAGGGGAAAGCCAAAGCATATAGTAAAAGGGCATTATGATCTAAAACGAGTAATAGGATATAGAAAAAAAGGCTTACGAATAATTCCAGTCCTAGATAATGACCATAGAATTATTAGTATAATTAATTTCCGTTCTACACATTCCTATTTGCCTGTTGATGCGGTTTTAATGGGGGGAGGAAAAGGCCTAAGACTTCGGCCTCTTACTGAGAAAACACCCAAGCCATTACTTCCCGTTGGAGGGAAAAGCATCATAAAGCATAATTTAGATAGGCTTATTTCTTTTGGAATTGATGATTTTTGGATTTCAATTAATTATTTGGGAAGGCAAATTGAAAAAAAACTAGGGGACGGGTCTGACAAAAATGTAACAATTAATTATGTGAGAGAAGATAAGCCACTAGGGACAATAGGAGCTATCTCAAGTATAAAAAAATTCCAACATGAACATATTTTAGTTTCTAATTCTGACATTTTAACAAATATAAATTATGAAGATTTTTATCTTCAATTTTTAAAAGAAGAAGCTGATATGGCTATTGTAACAATACCCTACCAAGTTAATATTCCATATGCTGTTATGGAAACTGAAAATGAGCTGGTTACAAGCTTCAAAGAAAAACCAACTTTTACCTATTATTCAAATGGGGGAATTTATTTGATCAAAAAAAGTGTCTTAGCGCTCATACCAACGGAGACATTTTTTAATGCAACGGATCTTATGGAGAGATTAATTACCGATAAAAAAAAGGTGCTCTCATATCCAATGGTTGGTTATTGGTTAGACATAGGCAATCATGAGGATTACAAAAAAGCGAATCTTGACATAGGTCAGATAAAATTTTAATGAGGACGTTAATAACTATTTGTGCTAGAGGGGGATCAAAAGGAATTCTTGGGAAAAACATTAGACAATTAAATGGCCGCCCTTTGATCGCCTATACGATCGAGATTGCCAATGCGTTTATTCAAAAATTTGGCGGTGATATCTCCCTTTCAACAGAGAATAGAGAGATTAAGCGAATCGCTGAGAACTATGGATTAAGTACAGAATATCAACGTCCGGATGACCTGGCTACTGATGATGCGGGTAAAATGGCCGTAATTCAAGATTTGTTAGTTCATGAAGAATCAAATAGAAAAATTAAATATGATTTAGTCCTCGATTTAGATGTATCATCGCCACTACGTAATTTAGCAGATTTGACAGCTGCATTGAAATTAATTTCAAATGACTCGAGGGCTTTGAACCTATTTTCTGTTAATCCGGCAAGTAGGAACCCCTATTTTAATATGGTTGAGCAGCAAAAAAATGGTTATTACGGATTAATCAAAATGGGGACATTTTTGACAAGGCAGTCGTGTCCCGAGGTTTATGATCTAAATGCTTCATTTTATTTTTTTAAGAGAGAATTTTTTGAAGGAGATTATTCGACTATTAATGATCGATCAATGATTTATAATATGCCCCATATTTGTTTTGATCTTGATCACCTCATTGATTTTGATTTTATGGAATACTTATTGACTAATAATAAACTAGGATTTGATCTATGATCATTTTAATAATAGGATTAGGCTCAATAGGGAAAAAGCATGTAGATGCTATTTATGCCCTCGGATTGGACGTTACCATTTATGCCTTGAGAGGGGGGGAGTCATTGTACGACTCTTATAAGGAGGTAATCAATGTCAGCTCAACAGATGAAATCCAATCTAAAATTGATTTTACCATTGTTTCAAATATTACGAGTGCACATGAGGCTACCATTATGAATGTACTGAAGCTACAGTGTCCAATATTTATAGAAAAACCGGTACTGAGTGATCTGGGAAATGCTTCTAGGATTTCAGCAAAACTGAAAGAGAAAAATATTTTGACTTATGTTGCTTGTAATTTAAGGTTTCATTCTGGACTTCAATTTCTTAAAAAATACTTGGATGAAAAAAAACCAAGAATCAATGAGGTGAATATTTATTGTGGATCCTATCTCCCCGATTGGAGGCGAGCAATAGAATTTAGAGAAAGTTATAGTGCTAAATCAGAACAAGGGGGAGGAGTCCATTTGGATTTAATTCATGAGTTGGACTACTGCACATGGATTTTTGGCTTTCCTGAAAGACATACTTCGATTAAAAGAAAAGAGAGTTCTTTGTCAATAGACTCAATTGATAATGCAAGATTTCAGTTTTTATATTCCGAATTTACTGCTGGGATTAATTTAAATTATTTTCGTAGGGATCCCAAGCGGACATTAGAGATAATAACTTCTGAGAATAGTATTTTATTAGATTTAAACAGCAATAAGATTCAATTACTGGTTTCTGGAGAGATTTTATTTGAAGAGCCTTTTGAAATGAAGGATACTTATACGAGTCAGATGAGGTATTTTATTGATGTTATTAATTCTAATAAACATTTAATCAATGATTTCGACTATGCTGTTAAGGTTTTAAAATTAGCCAATGATGAGTAATTTGAAAGAGAAAATTATAGTTGTTACAGGGGGCAGTGGTCAATTGGGATCTGCCATGGTTAATGATTTAAGGATAAAAGGTGCGACAGCCATCAACTTTGAAATTAATCAATCAGATGATTTAATTCAAGGAGTTATACAATGTGATGTAACCAGTGAAGTTTCCGTTAAAAGAGCTCTAGACCTCATCTTAGAGAAGTATGGCAGGATAGATGGTTGGATAAATAATGCATATCCTCGAACTGCCGATTGGGGAAATAAATTTGAAGAAATATCAGTTGAATCTTGGCAAAAGAATGTTGATATTCAATTGAATAGTGTCTTTATTTGCGCACAAAAGGTATTAGAAATCATGAAAAATCAGAAAACTGGCTCTATGGTAAATATTGCATCAATTTATGGCATTTTGGGACCTGATTTTTCGGTTTACAAAGGGACGGAAATGACAATGCCGGCTGCTTACTCAGCGATTAAGGGAGGAGTAGTAAATTTTACCAGATACTTGGCCTCCTATTATGCAGCCTATGGAGTACGGGTTAATTGCGTATCACCTGGAGGAATATTTAATGATCAAAATAATATCTTTGTTAAACAATATGAAAATAAAGTCCCGGTGGGGAGATTGGGTAAGCCAAAAGAAGTTGCGGGACCGGTTAGCTTCCTACTAAGTGATGAATCATCTTACGTCACGGGTCACAATTTAATGGTCGACGGAGGGTGGTCTTGTATTTGATGATTTTACATTCTTATCCAGATAAATAAAATTATTAAATATTAAAAATAGTTTGCATAAGTGATTAAAATGAGGCAAATCTTATGCTATTGTATTTAAGAATACTGATAAATTTTTTTGTGAAGTTAATGTCGCTGAAATTTTTGAAACCTCACGATCCTTGAGTACGACGTATTTGGAATGAAAGTCTGATGAGAGGATAGGTGACTAAAATTGCAAAAAGGAAAATGTCTGAATTCCCATTAAAGTAACTCAAGAAAAATTTAGACTATTATTGCATTACAGAATGGAAACCTCATAATAACCTAGAAAAAAAGTGATATCTCTCTTTATAGTAGAAGGGTAAAAAAAGTAAATGGAGGCTAATTAATGAGCCGTATTAAATTTAAAATAGAAATTGTGATCCAATAAAATATGAATAAAAAGTACAATTTATTGATATCAAAAGCTCAATATAAAAATTTATACGTGGTATTATTTTTAATGCTAATTGGAATGTTTTTCGAAATGGGAGGAATAGGTATTCTATTGCCCATTTTGGGTATAATTACTAATGATAATTTTTTCATAGAGAATCCATCGTTAAATGACATATTTCATTTACTTGGATCTCCTTCACATGAAAATATAGTATTTGGTGTGCTAATTTGTTTAATTATTTTTTATTTTGTTAAATCCATTTATTTAGCATTTCTTTCTTGGAAACAAAGCCTATTTATTTCAAATCTTTCCGCAGAATTAGCCAATAACCTTTTTAGTGGGTATCTCAAGCAACCGTATACGTTTCATTTACAGAAAAATTCTTCACTTTTATTATCAAATATTCAGGTTGAAGTCACTCAGTTCACTTTATTGACACAATCTATGATCTATTTAACCCTTGAAACTTCTGTTATCATCGGTGTTTTATTAATATTATTTGTAGCCGATTTTTATGCTGCGTTATCTGTAGTTCTTGTTCTTGGTTTCGCATCATTATTGTTTTTTATGATAACAAAAAATTACATAAAAAAATTGGGTACTATCAGACAGAATGATGCCAAAAACATGAATCGACATTTAATCCAGGGTCTAGGCGGAGTTAAAGACATTAAATTAATGGGGCTAGAAAAATATTTCTCCAATGCATTTAATGTTAACAATTTTAGCCTTGCAAAAATTGTGAGTAAAATCACCACATTAAATTTGCTCCCTAGGTTGTATTTAGAATTACTCGCAGTAATTTCTTTAGCTATTATTTTAATGGTTAAAATGAAAGATGGTACTTCAATATCAGAAATTATTCCTACTCTTGGAGTTTTTGTTGCGGCAGCTTTTAGATTGATTCCATCAGCTTTTAGAATATTGAGTTCTGTTCAAAATATTAAATATACAGAGCCTGTTGCAAATCTTCTGACACAAGAAATGGAGCTAATCAGAAATAATAGGTCAATAGAACGATCTATCGAAAAACTTAGTTTTAGTAATAATTTAGTATTAAAAAATGTGACATTTAGCTATCCCAATACTAGTACAGATGCATTAACCAGTATTTCATTAGAAATAACGAAAGGTCAATCAGTGGGTTTTGTTGGCATCAGTGGATCTGGAAAAAGCACATTAATTAATGTGATTCTCGGATTGCTGCCACCATCAAGGGGTAATATTTTTGTTGATGATATCGATGTTCAAACACATTTGCATGAATGGCAAAATCAAATAGGATATGTGCCGCAAGATATTTATTTAACTGATAATTCCTTACGTGAAAATATTGCATTTGGTCTAACAATTGATAAGATCGACGAAATCGCATTACTTAAGGCAGTCAAATTGGCCCAACTAGAAAAATTAATATCTGATTTACCACAAGGTTTAAATACGCATGTAGGAGAACGAGGAGTTAGACTTTCCGGTGGACAAAAACAACGAATTGGGATTGCTAGAGCTTTGTACAATGATCCTGAAGTTTTGATTTTGGACGAGGCAACCAGTGCTTTAGATGTTGAAACGGAAGAGCAAGTTATGAAGTCAATAGAAAATTTACATGGGCAAAAAACAGTTTTAATAATTGCACATAGGCTCTCGACAATATCCAAATGCGATAAATTTTTTAAAATGCAAAATGGAACATTAGATGAAGAATTAATTTAGCGTTGTTATGGATGAAACGGTCTTACTTTCTATAGTCATACCAACTTTTAATCGGGGAAAAATTTTGTCAAACTCATTAGATAACCTTATTCTTGATGTAAATGAATTAAGTGATAATCAAAAAGTAGAGATAATAATTTCAGACAACTGTTCAAAAGATGATACAAATTTGATTGTTAAAAATTTAATAAATGATAACCCTCATTTACTTTTAAAGTACAATAAAAACCACAAAAATTTAGGGTTCGACAAAAATTGTATCGTTGGTGCTTCATTGAGCACCGGTAAATTTATTTGGTTTTTATCCGACGATGATGCGATAAAATCTGGAGGGTTAAACTATATTTTAACAAATATTCAAAAAAATTTAGGGCTCAAATTCATATTTTTAAATTACACTCTAAAAACTCCAGGTTGGGCCGAAGCATCTCCATTATATTTGGAAGAGGATATCATTGTGGATCATAATGAATTAATAATCACAACTAAGCTTGCGTTTTCTTGTGTAACTTCTTGTATATTTCAAAGAAAGGCTTATTTGTCCGTTGACATTAATAATTACATCGGATCTTTTTGGATTCACATGTACTTAGTCAGAGATTTGGCTATACTTGGAAAATCCCTTATCCTTTCGAATCCTATGTTTACTTTCAAAAGACCATCTTTAATGGATTCGAGAAAATCGGCAAATGAGAATAAGATAACAAAAATTGAATTTTTTATTGACGCTCATATTAATGCAATAAGGTATGCATCAACATTTAATAGTGCATATAGTGCTAGAGCAAAAAAAAAGGCCTTTAGGCTTATATGGGACCAAAACTTAAATCAAATCGTGTCCTATAAATTGACGGTAGACAAATATGATTTGAATGAAATTTTATTTATTTACACCGAGATGAAGTTTTATTATAAGTGGAAAATTACTTTTTGGATGATTCATATACCAATTTTATTTTCTAGCAAGCACGTTGCAAAATTTTATTTTTGGTTCAGACTATATTTCGCAAAGTCAAAACAATTTGTTAAGAAGTATTTACCAAATAAATTAGTTATCATATATAAAAAGATCTCATAGTTGAATGAATGTATTAAAAGGCACAAAATGTAACAATATTTTCATTCTTGAGGATAGAAATTGGTGGGAGGATAACAAAAACACCTTTAATAAGGCTTCAGATATTATTTTAACATATGATTTTGGTCTATTCCTTGAGCTAAAGAAAATAAAGGGGCGTGTATTTTATATTGATAGTCTAGTTAAGAAAAGTGAAATGCAAAAAAATAATTTTTTGTTTTATGACTTTTTTAAACGTTGGCATTATGATTCTGAACAGAAAGACATCTTTTCATTTAAAGGGATACAATTTGGATTAGCGCTTAGGCTTGAAATCTGGAATGATTTAACTTTTTATGTTCGTAATCGAACATGTCTAGAAGAGATTAGAAATGTTGACTATCGGAATATATATCTAGGTTCTGAAATAATTATTTTATCAGAAATATTAGATGAATTAAATATTAAGTATCAAAAGTTAAAAAAATCTTCATCAAAGATGCCATCTTATTTTTTCCCTATTCACAAATGGATAGATGAGAAAGTCAGATATAAAGGCTTTGCTGGATTGAAATATATAATAAGAGATTGGCTAAGTTTCTTCCAATCACTTGTTATAACTTTATATGATAAGACATTCACAAATTATACTAAACGGCCACTAATTTTTATTCAAGAGTATCATCCAACACAAACAATCATTAAAGCCCTTTCAAAAAACTCTAATTTTCGAGTTTTACTTGCCAATTTTTCTAGAATAATTGGGTACTTTAGATACGTGCCGATATATGGTAAAGAAATAAATTATAAAAGTGAGTCATTGAAATTATTGAAAAATTTCGATGACCGAAAATTTAATAAACTTATATTATCTACTAATGCTGATGTTACTGAAAGAGTTAACGCAATTATAGTCAAGAGAATAGCAGATAGGCTGCCTGATTATTTATTAAATCTAAATTGTATTGTTAATTATGTGAAACTCGAAAATCTGAAATTAATTGTTCTAATAGCTAATATGGGCAAAGTTGCAACATTAATTGATTGTGTAGGGAGGGTTATGAATATTCCTACTTATTTAATTATAAATGGGTTCATGTCGGGGGATTTTCTTGATGAAGCCAAACATGCAGATTATATAAATGCGTATTCAAGCAGTATAAAAAATTGTTATTTTAAAAACGCTGACAACGTGTTTGCTTTAGGTGACCCTAGAATGGATGCTTATAGTAGGCGTGACTGCAAAAATATAAATCGAAGTAATTCTACAATTACAATTGGTGCGTCTGCTCATAGTATTGTTGATTTAAATTCTTTTGTGGCTGTAGAGTTTGAATTTTTATATGATACGCTACAATCAATTAGAAAATCAATTAATAACGGACTAGATATAAAAAAAATTATAATTAAAACTCGTGCTAATGGATATTTGAGTCAGTATGTTGATTTTATTAAAGAGTACTTTAGCGATTTGCCAATTGAAATTAAGTCAGATATTACGATGACCGAAGTATTTATCAATACTGATTTATATATTTCTTTATATTCCCAAACTCATTTTGAAGCAGCTTGTCTTGGGATTCCATGCATATATTATAAAAATGATAATCAAATCTTCGATCCTCCGTTTGATTTTGATTCAGAACTTGTAACAGTTGATAATACAATAGATCTCCAAAAAGCAATTTTTGATTTTTTTAGTGGGAGTACAATTTTTGAAGAATTTTCAGAAAGGCATGTGTTAGAAAAATATATAGGACCTTTAGATGGAAATAATTTACAGAGAAACTTAGATTTTATATATAAATTAATTAAAGAAAAGTAGAGTGTTATCATCTTTAATAAGTTATTTAAAATACATTAGGTTAGCCAGACGTTTTCCTAATTCACTTTTTTATAGCAATGTACAAGTTGATCATAGTTCGTCTGTTGGTTATAAATCAGTTTTATTTTCGAATTCAACTTTGATTTCATCAACATTGGGAGACTACACCTATGTCCAAAAATTTTCAAATATATATAATGCAGAAGTTGGTAAGTTCTGTTCAATTGCACCTAATGTCAATATTGGTTTAGCCAACCACCCAACAAATTTTATAAGTACCAGTCCTATTTTTTATGATAATAGTCAATCACTTCCTGAATTTTTTATTCAAAATAATATGCAGGAAAAAGTTTTACCACGAACCTATATTGGATCAGACGTGTGGATAGGTCAATCGGTCATGATTAAAGCTGGGCTAACAATAGGCACTGGATCTATATTAGGCGCAGGGGCGATAGTAACAAAAAACGTATTGCCATATTCAATTGTCGTTGGCGTCCCTTCAAAAGTTATTAAAATGCGATTTCCAGATGATCTAATTGTTGAATTATTAGCATCAAAGTGGTGGGAAGAAGATCCCAGTTTATTGAAAACCTTAAGTAGTTCATTTAATAATCCGAACGAATTTTTAGAAAAATTAAAATGTTTAAAGTAGCTTCAATTTTTGGAAGATTTTTTAAAAAAACGAATTCTTTATTATTTGCACCCATTTACAGTAGTTTTTTTAAATCAATTGGAAGAAATTCAATAATTTTTAGACCTTTCCGAATAGATGGAAATAAAAACATTAAAATTGGGTCAAATACCATTATCCAAAAAAGTGTTTGGCTTTATTGTAAACCTATAGAAGGACAACAGGCCCAATTAGAGATAGGAAATAATTGTGTTTTTGGATATAATAATCATATCACATCAGTTAAAGAAGTGAAAATCGGAAACCATGTTCTTACTGCTAATAATGTGTACATATCTGATAATTTTCATAGCTATGAAAATATTGATATTCCAATTATTTTGCAATCAGTTGAGTTTAAATCAGCTGTTTCAATAGGTGATGGATGTTGGATTGGGGAAAATGTATGTATAATAGGAGCATCAATTGGGCGTAATTGTGTGATTGGGGCAAATTCTGTAGTAAATAGAGATATTCCTGATTATTGTATAGCAGTTGGAGCACCTGCTAAAGTAATAAAAACTTATGATCAGATTTTAAAAAAATGGGTAAAAATTAAGTAATGTGAAAACGAATAATATGAAGCGAAATTGGATAGTTAATCAGACTGAAATTAATGTTGCACAATGGGATAATGTAATGGAAACATTTTATCCTGAGTCTAAATTATATTTAAGGGACCCAAATGAATATGTTAAAAGACTTTGTGTTGAATGTAATTATTTAGATGCAGTTAAGGTTTTGGATTGGAATAAATTGCTGAAACCTGAAAGTGTAATTTTGGATTTAGCATGTGGTGGTGGTTGGCTATCAGGATATTTAAGTACATTCAGTCAAGTTAAGGCTATTTACGCACTTGATTCTAGTAAACGATTTTTATCTGAACTGTTATATGCAACAGTAAAAATACTGAATGGTAATCCAAAGAAGATTACAACTATTGAAGCACTTTTTTCTCCAATTTTATTAGAAAACTCTACTTTGGACATGGTTGTTTCCTCATCTTCATTACATCATGCAGATAGTCTTGAAGGCGTCTTGAAAGAAATTAGAAGAGTCTTAAAAGATGACGGAATTTTAGTAATTTTAAATGAAACGCCATATTCAAATTTAAAACATATACTGTCATCTACTAGATCGTTTATCAGAATATTGTATAAACTCCTGTTTAGGAAATATGTATCGACTTCCGCAAGTGTTACAGCTTGTGGACACTTGTATGATCCCATTTTAGGGGACAAAAATTACCCATTATGGTATTGGAGAGAAGTAATAAAAAAAGCGGGGTTTAGATTAATTGAAGAAAGGGATACTAAAATGCCAACTGTTAAGGGTAAAAATATGACAAGTCTAACTCATTTTGTGTGCAAAGTTATTTGACCGATTTTCATCAAGGTTTAATTAGAAACGAAATTTTCTTTTAAGTGAAAATAACTGGTATGCGTTTATATTGTCCTTATTGATAAAACGGGTGGTTTACAAGATTATCGAGAGGAGGGAAAGATTCTAAGTTTCAGCTGGTTGTTTATAAAGAATTTGGGGTATCATAACCTGATAAAATAGTAATGCAAAGTAATAAACATTTAATTCGTTTTGGTTTAATACTAATTTCTATTTCATTTATTGTTCCATTGATACAATATCATATAGAAAGAATAGGGCATATAGGAATTTCTGCAGTCTTTATTAACGATACGAAAAGTTATTGGGAAAATATAATTAGATACCATGACGGCTATGATGATGGTAAGTATTATACTTTAATAGGCGTTCTAATATTGTATTACCCGTCGTATTATTTAGGCTGGCTTTACTGTTATTTGACAAACTTTTTTTTATTATTATTGTCGTCCTTATATTTTCTCAAAACCATTAATTTTTGGAATTTTAAGTTTTCTAACGATAAAGTTATATCAACTTTTATATTAGTCATTTTCAATTTTTATCTGTGGGGGATATTATTTTTCCCAAATAAAGAGATCCCATTAATATTTTTAACCAATTTCTTGATATACACACTAGTTGCAAAAAAAAATAAAATAATTCCTCTCGGCATTGTAATCCTTATATTTTTTTTTCGTGACGGTTTTTCTTTCATATTGTTCAGTGTATTAATTATGATTTGGACTTTAAGAAAAAGTTTAATAAAACATCCAGTTAAATTTTTATCAACCTTGATGTTTTTTTTGATGTTTTTTTCTTTGAAAACTTTATCTAGTCTTGGAATTTTATCAGATTATACCTACGTTATAGATAGAAACATTCAATATGGGTCAGAGTCTAGTTATGCCTTTAATCTCCCTTATTATATATCATATGTAATCAATCTATTGAACAATTCAATAGGATACTCATTTAGAGCGCAACTATTTGATGTAAACAATAGACTTTATTTTCATGGTATAGGATTGTGGCAAGTTGCAGTTGTATCATCTATAGGATTAATTTCTTGGACTAAAGTTGCATTATTTACAAGATACAAAGACCCGAATAGAGTTATTATTGGACTTATTATAATAACATCTTATTTATTGTTGTGTACTAGTTCATATCCGCAAGCTCGATATCTGATGCCATTTTGTTTTTGGCTATCTGCAGCTGTTTTCTTCTATTTAGATTTTAGGTCGGTGGTTTTTATTTTTATTTTAATATTTATTCTGGCTGTTGCACTAATAATATTAGGATTTTCTCATGAGCCTGGTTTAGGAATTGATATTGATGATTTTTCGAGAAGCATATTTTTATATTAAATAGTTATGAAATGAACAAAAAAAAGAATATTCTAATTACGGGTGGCGCTGGATTTATTGGAACCAATATTACAAGAGAACTAATAAAAGAAAGCTGGAACGTTACAATTTTAGATAACTTTTTACCTCAAGTACATAGTGATAATAATCAGATAGCCAATGATTTAAAAGGCCACATAAAATTAATAATAGGTGACGTAACAGATAAAGATGTGTTTACGAGTGCGTTGGTTGGTCAAAATGCAGTAATTCATTTAGCAGCTGAAACAGGTACAGGTCAATCAATGTATAACATATCACATTATATGAATGTAAATGTCATAGGTACCTCGATTTTGTGTGATTATCTAATTAACCAGTCAAATAAAATTGAAACTGTAATTGTTGCATCATCTAGATCCATATATGGAGAAGGTAAGTATTTTTCAAATGAAATTGGGAATGTATACCCTAACTCTAGAACTTCACTAAACATAAAAAAAGGTTTTGATGTTTCATGTCCATTTACTGGAGAGCATAATCTTGAATTGAGGCCAACAGATGAATCCTCGAAAATTCACCCTTCATCATATTATGGCATTACAAAACAAGTACAAGAACAAATGATAATAATGGCTACAAAATTAAAAAATATTAATGGTTATGCCTTAAGATATCAAAATGTATTTGGTCCGGGACAATCTTTAAAGAATCCTTATACTGGCATACTTTCAATATTTTGCCGACTGGCTTTACATAATGAAGAAATTAATGTTTTTGAAGATGGTAATGAAAGCAGAGATTTTGTTTTTATAGATGATGTTGTAGAGGCAACAGTCTCGTGTCTGTCATATAATAATAAATCACAGAATATTTTAAATGTGGGTAGTGGGGTTGCAACAAGTGTAATTAATGTTGCAAAAGAGATTATTTCTTATACAAAAAGCACATCCAATGTTAAAATTTCTGGAACATTTAGAGAAGGGGATATTAGACATAACTTTGCAGATTTAAGTAAGGCAAAAAGCATTATAGATTTTCATCCTAAATGGGATTTTACATCAGGATTACACAAGTTTATTGATTGGGTTATTACTGAAAATGATATTCCTGAAGACTTTAACGATTATCAAAAATCACTAAATGAATTAAAAGAAAAGGGGCTACTAAATGAATAATAAAACTGGTCAACTAGTGAGTATAGTTTTTACCAGTTATAATCACTTAGAATTTCTAAAACAGGCAATTGAAAGTCTTTTAAATCAATCCTATACTAACTTCGAATTAATAGTGGTAGACGACTGTTCAACAGATGGTAGTCAAGAACTATTAAAGACATATATTAAAGATAAACGTGTCAATTTGAATTTATTATACCGAAACACTGGAAGCTATGTTAAAGCGAGTAATTACGGGGCTAGTTTAGCAAAAGGCGAATATATATTATTTGCTCAATGTGATGATTTTTCAGAAACTGATCAGTTAGAAATATTAGTCAATCAGTTAAACAATAACAAATACATAGGTGTAGCTTATTCAAGAAGTAATTTGATTGACAAACATGGCGATTTTATTTCTGATGATTATGTGATTCGAGAATTCAGTTTTAGAAAGGAGTGTATTAAATCAGTCATTATTGGGAAAAAATCTATGAGAAAGTATTTGTCATATTCTTGTGTTATACCTAATCTTAGCGCTGCTTTGATAAGAAGAGATTTATATTTTAGAATTGGTGGACTTTCTGATAAATACTTTATAGCCGCCGACTGGGATTTTTGGTTAAGATTGACTGGAGAAACAGATTTTATTTACATAGCAAAGTCTTTGAATAACTTTAGACAACATGACACAACGATTCGAAGTACATATAAAGTATCAACACAAATAAATGAAATTCATGAGATTATTTATACTTCTATAAATAGAGATAACATCAAAGGGATTGACAAAATTAAAATGAAAGTAGGAGCTGGATCAATTTGGTTTGCCTATCTAATATTTGGTTTTCAACCTAGCTTTAAAGTTTTTTTCTCTGTTTATGCGAAAACTTTTAGATATGAAAAATTAAATGTTCTTTTTTTGATTTTAGGGATGTTTAAATATATTCAAGAATTTTTATTAAAAAAATTGAGGTAGAATGACTGCGAATCCATTAGTATCAGTAATCATAACCACATATAATAGGGTTAAATTATTGGAAGAGACGCTCGATAGTGTTCGGAATCAAACCTATTCAAATATTGAAATTATTGTTGTCTCTGATGCTTCAAATGATGGTACTGATTTATTTATTCAAAAAATATCTGATCTAAGAATGAAATATTTCAAATTGGAGCACAACTCTGGTTTGCCTGCCGTATCAAGAAATCATGGTTTAAAATATGCAAATGGAGAATATATTGCTTTTTGTGATGATGATGATATATGGATTAAGACAAAAATAGAAAAACAGTTAAAAAAAATAGAAAACCATGACATATGCTTCACTAAGAGGACATTTATAAATGAAAAGGGCAATAAAATATCTCATAGACCTTTATATATTCCTAAAAGATTAAATCTGCGCAGTCTTTTAGTTACAAACTATATAACACTATCTTCAGTATTAATTAAAAAAAAGTTACTCGATACTTTTAATGGGTTTAATGTATCTCCACTTTTTAAAGCTAGTGAAGACTACGAACTTTGGACAAGATTGTTAGCTAATAACGTTAAAATAATAATTTGTCCTGAAAATTTAGTTTTATATAGAATACATACAAATAATATTTCAACCAATCAACTAGCGGGAATTCAGAGGACTTTACTAATAAATAAACACTTATTTGAGAAGGAAAATGTTGCGGTTTCAAATATTCTTTTTTCATGGATTGTTAATAATCTAAAGAAATTATGTTATTTGGTGTTAAGTTTTCTTAGATGAATTTTTTTATTCAACTTATAGAAATAGGATTTCTGTTTTGTACGTAGCTATTTAGGGGAAGATTACAATCTTAATTATAAGCTAGAAGTAGTGTGCATTGGGATGAGGTTAAATAAAATGACTGTAAAAGAAAGAAATAGGGGGATATTGTATGAATGCGAGGAAAGAAATAGATAATTTGGCCATCAATAACCCTACTCTTTCTGAGGTCTATTATGGAACTGGAGAAAGAAAACTTAGGCGCAGGAAACAAATCAAACAACAAACGTTAATTGAACGAAAAAAACAGAATCAAGTTAATACCAACACTTGCTCAATATAAAGCTGAAAAAGGCCACTTTTATTTGACCACAGATAGTTCTTTTGAGGGAACTTATAAAAAACAGAATTTTTAATCAGATATTTTATGAATAATAAGCCAACTGTGCTGTATATCTTTAACGTTTCTTGGTTTTTTAGATCACACAGGCTAAGCTTCGCCAAAAGCTTAATTGATCAAGGTTTTAAAATTCATGTGGCCTCTAAATTCTTCCACGGAGATAGACTTACGCTTAAGAAAGAGTTTATTGAGACTCATGATCTAGATTTTTCAAGATCCGGCTTCAATATTTTTAATGAGATTAAAGTATTTTTCTCCATCATTAGATTGATTATTAGAATTAAACCAGACATTATTGAAGTAGCAACGCTTAAACCTGTGATCTTCACTGGTTTGATCTGTTTGTTTTGTAAAGTAAAGCTGGTGATTTGGATAACTGGTTTGGGTTATGTTTTTATTAATAAGTCAAGAAAGGGACTGATAATACAACAGATTGTTCTTTTCGTTTATAAATTCATTTTTACAAAAAAAGGACTAAGTGTTATTTTCGAGAATCATGATGATCGAGAGTTTTTTATTCGTTCTGGAGTCGTCGAGAATAAAAAGACTAAACTTGTGATGGGCGCAGGTGTAGATATTAAGAAATTTTCCTTTTGCTTAGAGCCACAAAAAAAGCCACTTGTCGTTGTATTTCCAGGAAGGATGCTTTTCGATAAAGGTGTTTCTAATTATGTTGAAGCCGCCAGGATTCTTAAAAAGAGATATCAGAATCGCGTTAGATTTGATTTAGTGGGGGATACAGACGATGGAAACCCTGCAAGTGTACCAAGGGGGCAAATAATGCAATGGCAAAAAGAAGGAATTGTTAATTGGTTGGGTCAGTCAAATGATATGGTTAATATATTTTCAAACTCACATATAGTGTGTTTACCTTCTTATAGAGAAGGCTTGCCAAAAGTGCTTCTTGAAGCGGCAAGTGTGGGGCGTCCTATAGTTGCTTTTGATGTGCCGGGATGTAGAGAAGTAGTTAAGCATAACCTGAATGGAGTCCTTGTTGCTTTAAAGGATAATGAAGCTCTTGCCCAAGCGCTTTCTCAACTAATTGAAGATAGGCTTTTACGTTTTGAAATGGGCAAGATAGGAAGAAAGCTTATTGAAGAATCTTTTGAAGAATCTCTTATTTTTAAAAAGACTTTAGCAGTTTATGAAAGCCAATAATTTTTTATTAAGCTAATATTGAGTGAAGTGAAAGATTACATCTGTCTTGGATGAATAATCCATTAAAATAAGGGTTATTTTTTTGAACTGGCTGAGTTATTTAATAATATTTTTATCAACATGATTGGCTCAGATTCAGTCACAAAAAAATGGCGAAAATTACAAACGGAAGATATCTTTGGGATGCTGCTACTAGTAAATATGCTGATTATTCTTGTCATTAATATAAAAGATAATTAAAACAATCTCGATGGAGATTTTAATTTCTGGAGAAAGCGGTTTCTCTTTTGGGTTTAGATTTTGTTAGAGACTGTTTCTGTGCGAAAAAAAAAATCAACAATAAAGAGGTTAAATTAAATTATAAAGTATCTCATGTACTAATTGGGTCTAATGTTTTTTCTTAGAAAATAAATAATACCCATTGAGAATAGCAAGAACGAAGGGGTAAAAATTTTATATATTTCAGAGTTTAAAAAAATAGCCAAAACATTTATCAAAACCGAACAAAAGGCGTAACTGAGAAGAATCAATGAAACGGTTAAATTTTTTTAAATCTAACAAGTAATAAATGAGGAGATTTCAGAATCAATATAGAGCTATCTATGAGTGTCTTTTTGACAGGGGTGTCTGGTTTTGTAGGGACCAATTTAATTGTGTCCCTACACAGCAAATACCATATCAATAGCTACAAAAGAAAGGCTGAAATATTAATTAATGAAGAGATTGTCATCCACTTGGGAGGCAAGTCTCATGATCTCAAAAAAGTCTCATCTTCTGACGAATACTATCAAGTAAACACCGAATTTACCAAGCAAATTTTTGACGCATTTAGGATTTCAGATGCAAAAGTATTTATAACATTGAGTTCAGTGAAGGCCGTTGCTGATGACGTAGACGGAATATTAACAGAAGAAGATATTCCTAGCCCAATCACACATTACGATAAAAGTAAACTGCTAGCTGAACAATACATTCTGTCAAAAGAAATCCCTGAGGGTAAACGAGGTTATATTTTGCGCCCTTCTATGATTCATGGCCCAGGAAATAAGGGAAATTTGAATTTACTTTATAAATTAGTTTTTAAAGTCATTCCATGGCCGTTAGGAACATTTGAGAATAAACGTTCTTTCTGTAGCATTGATGATTTGATGTTTATTATTAAAGAATTGATAGAGCGTGAGGACATTCCTTCTGGGGTGTATAATGTGTCAAATGATGAACCTATATCGACCAATCAGGTCGTTAGCTTAATTGCGTAATCGATTATTTGCCCTAATGATACTGGTTATTTTGTCCCCTATATTTTTGATAGTGGCTTTTTCTATACTTTTAGAGGATGGATCGCTCATTTTCTTTAAACAAAAACGTGTGGGGGTAAATTATACTTTCTTCAACATCTATAAGTTTAGGAGCATGGAGAAGAACACACCTAATGTAGCGAAATATTTATTAGAAAATCCTGAATCTTATTTGTTAGGTATAGGTCGGCTATTACGAAAATTGAGCTTCGATGAATTACCTAATTTAATTAATATAATTAAAGGGTAAATGATATTTGTAGGGCCCCGACCAGCATTGTATAACCAAGATGATTTAATGGCCTTGCGGGTGACCGCGGGGGTAGATAAACTGAAGCCTGGTATAACAGGTCGGGCCCAGGCAATGGTCGAGATGAAATATCAATAGAACAAAAGGTAGCGTTTGATCGAGAATATATACCACGAAAATCTTTTTGGTTTGATTTCAAAATCTTTTTATTGACAGTTACTTCCGTAATTTCCAGTCGAGGGGTGAAGCATTAGTCTTAACTAATCATGAGTTTAAGCCAAATATACAACCTGCCCATCAATTCCATCAAACCTAGTTCTGTTTTTGCTAAGCTCCTCGCATTGGGTAAATAATTCATAAAAGTAAGAGAATCAGTCGTCAGCGATTTAAAATTTACTGGATAGAGGACCACCTTAAATCCTTCTTTTTCAAAGAGCCTTTGGGCCCTTGGCATATGGAAGGCAGAGGTGACCAGAATGATTTTATTCCCTAAGGCCATTTTCTTTACGGCTGTGGCCTCATCCGCCGTATTGGCCACGGGTCGCTTACAAAACGCGATCACTGGGAATGCCATAATGAGTTGCATGATTGGTTAATACTGCACCCTCAGTCCTCCTGGATTTCCCCCAAGGTATTTTGGCACCTGTGAAGATTAAGTTTGTTGCCTTCCCTGCTTTCATGAGCGCAATCCCTCCAAAGAAGCGATCGGGGTCACCCCACTCAACATACTCACGCCCTTCGATTTCATGTACAAATAACATTCCACTCAGCGGGACAATGGCATCCGCCTTTTTGATGCTTGCGATCGATTTTCTAGATTGATTGCCTTCTACTAATTTAAAAAAAGTATCTGAAAAGATCGGAGTAGATAGTATATAGAATAGTGCGATTGCAAAATAGATGAATGAATTTCTTTTTTTATAGAGCCCTATAACGATCAATAGGATTACGACCATGATGAGCATTAAGAGTAGGGGTAAAATTTTGTGGAGGTAAAGCATTCCGTTGCCTATTGCTATTTTGAGGGCTATGTTTTGACAATTTAGGTTAAAATGGATGGGTTTTAAAGGGCGAAACCCTTAAAAAAATTTAATTACCCAATTTCTTTGGAATTATATGCTGATACAAAATAAGATAGAGGCCTGCCGTAGGCTCATTAGAAATGTCCCTCTAGCATATCCAACAAGCTCTCGCTTTTCGGCAGGCCCTAGAGATTTTTTCAATTGCATTTTTTAAAACAGTGTTCTTTAAGATAAGTTGGGCTACGATTTTCTTATACAGACCTAGCTCCTGCTCCAAATCTTTCAGTTGTTTAACTTGTGAAACCTCCATGCCAGAGTACTTGCTCTTCCACTTGTAAAACGTGCTCTGACTAATGCCATGCTCACGACAGATCTCTGATACCAATTTACCTTGTTCCTGTAAAGCAAAAATTTTGATGATATGAGACTCACTAAAATTGCTTTTTTTCATTATCCTAAATTTATTTAAAACTACACTTATTTATGAAGCTGTTTTTAGGGAAGATTACAGTTTCACCTTGCCAAATTTGTTTGCAGGTAAAATGCATGCACTACTTTTTCGTGAGTGGAAGAATAGGGTGAAAGGAAGAGACTGTTATGATATGGAATGGTATATCAGAAATGGTGTAGAGCTAAATTTAGAGTACTTCTGCCGGAGAGCAACTGAAAGTAGAGATTTGTCAGAAAAATCGATTACAAAAAACCAATTATTGGAATTGTTACATGCAAAAATTAATTCTACTAAAATTAAAAACGTGAAAGAGGACTTGATCAGATTTATTCAAAATCCTAATGAATTAGATTTTTGGTCTAGAGACTATTTTAATCAGCTCGTAGTCAATCTTAAAGTTAGGAAATAGTATTTATATTGATCATCATCAACAACTTGCCCGGTGTGCACTTTGGTACTCAGTTGAAATTTAACTAATAATTAATAGTAAAATACCCTACATTTAGTGTGGTCCAAACTAATAAAGTAATCTCATAAACTCAATCACCCATTTTTCAACTTCACCACTTTTGTGGTACCCAACTGTTCAAAATCGCTGTTGTTGCTTACAAACTCAGTCACGAGTTGCTTCATGAGCCCGACCAATTGCATAGAACTATTCGGATAGGATATCTTGTCCTCCAATAATTTAAAATGGTGATGATGGCTTTTCGATCAATGGCCCGAACTTTGGCGATCATGATTTTTTCATGATAGGTCTTCACACTATTTTCGCCATCTACCAAGAGTTCTTCGTAAAGTTTCTCTCCAGGACGCAGGCCCGCATATTTAAATGGGATATCTATGTTAGGGATATAGCCATAAAGCCGGATAATCTTTTTGACGAGATCTGATATTTTAACCGGAGCACCCATATCAAAAACAAAGATTTCACCCCCATTGGCCATGCGGCCAGCTTCTAATACCAACTGACAGGCTTCCGGTATGGTCATGAAGTAGCGAGCGATATTAGGATAGTTGATGGTAACCGGCCCTCCCCGCTCAATCTGCTCTCGGAAGTGCAAGACTACAGAACCATTGGAGCCCAAGACATTTCCAAATCGTGTGGTGACAAATTTTGTTTCATGAGGATGGGTTGAGAGTGCCTGCACATGCATTTCGGTAAGGCGCTTGGAAGCTCCCATGACGTTGGTAGGATTGACCACCTTGTCCGTTGAGATCATGACAAAGCGTTCCACTTTATATTGAATCGCTAAATCTGCAAGAAGCTGGGTACCGAGCGTATTTACTTTAATGGCCTCCTCAGGGTTCAACTCCATCATAGGGACATGCTTGTAAGCGGCTGGGTGATAGACTACGTGAGGTTTGAATTTTTCAAAAACGGCAGCCATTCTGACATTATTATTAATATCGGTCAAATAGGGAATACATTGTACGTTGGAACGTTGATCATTCAGTTCCAATTCGATGTCATGTAAAGGGGTTTCGGCTTAATCGCAGAGGATGAGGATGGCGGGCTCGAGTTTTTAAGAGCCTGACTAGCTCACTCCCGATAGACCCTGCGGCTCCAGTGACTAAAATCCGTTTCCCCTTAACGTCTTGAATCAATTGTTGATTTTCAATTTGGATGGGTTCTCGCTCCAATAGATCCTCAATGCGAATTTTTTTCATTTGCTTGGCAGAGAACGCACCATTGGATCATTGGTTATATCTAGGAATCGTGAGGAGGTGAATGTCGTGGTTCAAACAAAAGTCAACGAGCTCATTTTTTCGTTCAGGGGAGAGCCCAAAGTTAGCAATGATGACTTCATGAATGGCGTGAGAGGCTGCTGTTTCCATGAAGCTAGTATATGAGGTCATCGGCACACCATCGATCTGCTTATCGTTTGTATTTTTTAGATCTGGTATTTAGTATCGGTCATGTCTAGTTAAAAAATTTAGTGAACAACATTTGAAGTTAAATATTTAATGACGATAAGGCATAACCACAAAGGGTATTTGAAAGTTAGATCCTGCCAAACTATTTAGAGAGTGATTTTACATCCATGTAAATAGTCACTTTTACACTCTCAAATCTCTTTTTTCTATTTAGGAAAAAAATAGTGAGGCTTCTTTAATGAGCTCACGAAATTTTTGACAGTTTTCTTATTACATAAACAAGGGCAAAAGAAATGACTAAATAAGCGGATATTATATAACTATAAATGTGAGGGAAAAAATAAATAATTAGGCCATTGATTGAAATAGAAATCACAGAATAGGTTAAGATGACCATGGATACCACTATGTGACTATCAATCCTTTGAAGTAATAAATGGTGAATATGAGTATTATCTGGGTTAAATGGACTTTTCCTTTTTGAAACTCGAGATAAAAATACACTCCCAGAATCAAGGATAGGATGTAAAAAAATTAGTAAACCAAACCAAATTGACATTTTTGCCTCAACAAAGGATCCAATTTTTTCTAGCTCATCATTATTTATTAATTGTAACAGATAGAAAAAGATAAAAAAACCAAGAATAAGCGATCCCGTATCTCCCATAAAGACCTTTAATTTACTGGACATATTAAATCTTAAATAACCCGATATCGTGCCAATCAGAATGGCAATTGAGTAGACTAAAAACAAATCATCTAAGATGTAGAAAATTATCCCAAAACACGTAAGCATGAATATGCCCATAATTCCTGATAAGCCATCGACTCCATCAATTAAATTAAAGCCATTAATCATAAAAACACCAATAAACAGGGTTAAGGCATAAGCCAACAAAAGGGGCAGTTCATGAATACCTAAAAAACCATGTAAATTAGTTAAAGTCAAGTCTGTTGAAAATAAAATTATACTAATTGCGATACATTGCAAGATGATTTTGCTCCAAGGAGACATATTATAAATGTCGTCTCTTACACCCACATAAAAAATAATTGATAAAGCGGTAATTAAAGAGACCATTTGATCCTCACTTTGAAACTTAAATAAAAAAACAGAAGCCAAAAGGATTCCAAAATAAAATACAGTCCCCATCAATTTAGGGATTTTCTCCTTATGCAAATCTCTAGAATTAGGAGCATTGTAAATGTCAAATTTTTCAACGATCTTCCTTAGAATCGGAATTGTTGTTAATGACAAAATTAATCCGTAAATAAATAACGTTATAATAGTCAATGGCTTGTGATAATAAATTTGAGTAAAGATATGTAATTTAAAGTTTTAATGGATTAATGAAAATGCAAGGATATAGATCCCTAAGGGGATTTAGAATTTATATTTATCCATATTTTTTCTGCCTTTAGTGAGGGGACCAGTCGTTCTAACCGAATTACAATAAACCCAGTCAACAATAGATTGCTTTTGAGGACGAGAACGGTGAAGAAAGCAACGATACCGGCTCCTAAATCGAGTATGAAGATTCATCGAGGGACAATTTTAATCTTTTTTACAAGTCTTATTGTCTGGTTATAGGTATTAGTCATATCTGTATTATGTTTTCTATTTACTGTATCAACGAATTAATAATCAAAGTCAGTGAAGCCAGTGCTGAGGTTAAACCAACGATCTCAGCCACACTCGGTTTAGTACTTTCAGTCTTTCTTGGGATGATGATTTCAGTTCCGGGTAAAACTTTGGGATAAAATCGGAAACCTAAAAAAGCAGTTGTTCTTTGTGAGGAGCCATTGGCGTAAACGACATAAGATTTAGATCTTTTGGCAGCACTCGAAAATCCACCAGTAAGTCCTATGTATTTTCTTAAGGATAACCTAGAGGAGTATGGGACCTTACCGGGATTGAGCACTTCACCACGGACGTGTACGGTTTTGAACTTCTTGGGTATGCTGATAATGTCTCCATCTTGAAGGGTCATATTGGCATCACTGTTTGGATTTGAAATAATTGCTACCAAATCGATACCGATAGACTCGGCTAAATCAAGTTTTTTGAGGGCTTGCCCATAGGCAGACGAATCATTTTCTAAAAGAGAGAGGACTCTATTGCGTTTGACGTCCGCTCTATAATTGGTAAGGCTGTTGGTGGATGTGGCATAATCTGACTTTCTTATGAGCATGGCCCCTACTGCGTAGGCCCCATCACGAAGACCTCCTGCGCGAACAAGAAGGTCATAGATCGTTTCCGATGTTGATTTCAACCCATATTTGCCGGGATAGTTGACCTCTCCTTCTATTTCGACCAATTCTTGTACACCATATCCTGGAGCCCGGCGGATCGTGATCAAGTCGAAGGGCAGCAACCGCATTTTAGACCCTTCAGGATTCAATGTTAAGTTTTCATTGATCTTAAAATTGAAAATTTCAGCAATGGCAGTTTCATTATCGAGTGCTCCTCTTCGGGCAACTTCCACATTGGCTCGGGCAGCAGAGGTTTTAAAGCCATCAGCGAGCAGGATGAGGTCTTCTACCGTCATATTGGCGATAAATGGATAATTACCTCCTTTTTGAATTTCTCCTTCGATCCGCACGGTTTCTTCCTCTTTGAGATCTTGGATGGATTGAATTTTGATGAAATCTTCATTTTTTAGGGCGACATCTGAAATCCCGTTCACGATTTCACTTACGTTGAAGGATTCATTGGTCAAGTTCAGGTCGGGGTCCAGTCGGATGATGATTCCGCGCCCAAGAAAAGCATCCCCAGCAAGCCCCCCGGACTGCTCAATTAAGGAAGACAGCATGAGACCTTCTTTATACTCAAAGGCCCCTGGAAAGTTTACGGCGCCCTCTATTTGAATCCGATTGAGAAAACGAGGGCTGATGGGCTGTATTTCGATTTCATCCCCATTCATCAATGAGCTGCTATCATTGAAAGATAAACTTTTGATTGCGCGGAAGTTCCCTTTCTTTCTTCTGACCGTCACACGCTCAGTATATCCCATGTCTGTGGGGCCCCCAGCGTATTCAAAGAGCTGAGCCAGCGATTCACCTGCCATCATATCATAAAAAGCGGGCCGCTTGATCTCCCCATCAATAAAGACGCGGGTATCATAGGGCTTGACGATCACCACATCCCCATCACTCAGACTGATGTCTTGACCTTCGCCAAAGATGAGGAATTGATAGGCATCTAATCGCCCATGAAATTTCCCGTTTCGGTAAACTTCAATTTTTCGCAGACTGCCTGTTTCTTGGGGACCACCCGCCAAGTAGAGGGCATTGAACGCACTGCCTAATGAGGACATCGTATAAGTTCCCGGGACCATCACTTCGCCAATCACATTGACACGAATGCTACGTATTTGACCGAGGCTTATTTGTGAATAGGTCGAGGACCCCAACGTTCCGTAGAGAGTCTTGAGTTTGGCATTGATTTTTTTCTTGGCTACTCCTATTTCTAGACCATTGAGATAAATGGGGCCTAAGCGTTCGATACGGATGTAGCCATCGGGTGAGATTTGCTCCTGATACGTTTGTTCAGAGTCCCCCCAGAGATCAATAATGATTTCATCACCCGGGCCTAACCGGTAATTGATGGGGGTAGGGATGTTGACGTTGGGCTCAAAACTCAGTTGATTATTTTTGAAATAATCCATACCAAATATTTTTGGGAGGGTATCGGTTTTTTCTCCCATCAGCTCACCGAAAGGATCAAACAAATCTTTTTCGTCTTCTATATCTTTTCGTTCATAATTTTGGCGCATTCTGGAGCCCGCCTTACCTTCATCGTTTTGTCCTGTTTTATCAGCACCACCTGCTTTTATTTTGTTGATGCGCGCTCTGAACTTACTGATTTGAGCATCAGACATACCACGAGCCTTAGCGCCCAAGAGCAGTTGATCTTCAGTATAACTGCCTTCCTCTGCTTTTTGAATGAAGGATTTGAGTTGATCATCCGATAATTTATCAATATCTGGGACCTCTTGACTGACTGCAGGGAAGTAAATAACAAGGATGCCAAGGGAGAGGATGAGAAGGATCCTTTGTAGTTTAATGTTCATGGAGTATTCATTATTAAATCGCAAATTTAAAGGCTTTGGCATGAAATTCGAAGGATTCATGATTTTTCTTCGGCCAACCTGCATAAGGGCCAGCCGCATAATGCTTTCTGATGCAGCTGCGCGCAGCTTAAGCGCTATTATTTGTACCGCCAATAAATAAAATACCGCTCTTTCATAAACCCATGATTAATGCTATCCAAGCGGGCAATATCGAGGGTAAGTCCATTTTGATAGGCCTCAAGGAGGGAGCCGAATGTGTCCCATAGGACGACCTGCTCACTGAGATTGTGTCGTAAACAATGATCGTTTTGAATGTAGCTTCTATTTTTAATCCAAAAAGACGGATTCTTTAAAGAAAGGATACACAAATCTTGGATCTATTGGTTTTTGATGCATTGATTGAAATCCGCCACCAATAATATTTCCTGCTGATTGAGGAGAAGCAATTGATCGATCAAACGACCCTGATCTAACGCCTCTATAACTTGCGTGGCCTTAGAGACCAATTTGAAATCTAAATCCCCCTGTTCAAAAAGAGTTAAAATCAGTTGAGGTTCGTCAAAAGCAGTAATCTCAGGGTAAGT
>Ga0206130_10000601_pt1 | contig 59303 bp, 49 predicted proteins | sample Helgoland_Spring_9_FD_148637 | JGI IMG/M metagenome (GOLD analysis project Ga0206130, IMG submission 148637) | Pelagic subsurface seawater microbial communities from Kabeltonne, Helgoland, North Sea - Helgoland_Spring_Bloom_20160512_1 | ecosystem: Environmental > Aquatic > Marine > Epipelagic ... | reverse complement strand
CATCAGTAGCATCAGGAACGTCATTTGCGTTAAACCGAATGTGTGCTTCCGCAGTAACCGGGGAAAGGTCAAATAAGAAATCAATGTCACCTTGTGTAGTGAATTGCTCATTTTGATCGCCATCGGCAATATCCTCATCATCATACCCGAGAATAAAATCAATATATCCGCGCATTTTAACACGGTTACCGAGGGCGATACCGGATGCGGTCAAGGTTTCATTGGCACCAAGTGCGGTACCTTCCGGGTTGGAAGATACTTGCGTGGTCATCATTCCGGGATACTGAGCAAAAACGGAAGTCCCTAGAACTAGGGCAGATAGTAACAAGGTAGTAAGTTTCATAATAAGTTTGGTGTTTTGTTTATTATCTTAATGTCAAAATGACATGCTTGGGTCAAGCCACAAGTCGAGTTGTAAAGGTGCAGGGTTTGGATGCTATTTTGCTTCCATTGCCTGTAAGCGGAGCAGTAAGCCTGCAGGTAATTCCTCGCGGTCCTGCTTGGTATTGACTGGGCCTTCAAACAACAGCTTTCCCTTGGGGTCAGTGGCCCGTAAAAATTTCTTTCCATCTTTTTCCGTGTAATGAAGAGTGCCCTGTTCGTCGGTGACCACCTTTTGGTATTCACTGGATTTATAAGAAAAGGATTGAACATCGGATCCAGGCTCATGAACCGGACTGTTGGCACCCGGGAGCACAGGTTGGGAAGGAGGAATGGTGTGGCGGGTGTGGAAGTCAGGCATAAACGAATCAAAGGTACTACCGGGAAATCCTTGCTTCCTTGCTTTTTCGAAAAGATCTCGTATCCGCGGATTCGCCAAAAATTGATCACCTAAAAAAGAAGATTCCCCAAGCGGGTCCATATCTAAAATTTGCTGGTTTTGTTTTTTTCGCTGGGTCTCGTTAAGCGTGGCAGTGAGGGTAAGGGCAGAACCTTTACGGATTAAGTCAAGGGATACTTTGTCCTCCGGCTTGTTCAGCCACACGAGTTGCTTAAACTGGTCTGAGTTGACTAAAATTTGACCATCCATTTTTTGCAGGATATCAAAAATTTGCACGCCTGCTTTTTCCGCCGGACTCCCCTCCCCCACATGGATCACTTCCAGGTATATTCCTTGAGGGAAATTAAGCTGATGGCTTAATACCTGAGATAATTTTTGGGTGTGGAGCCCCAGGTAAGAAACCGTCGAAGGGTTTCCTTGCACGGATGAGAAGGCAACAAAGAACAGAAGAAGAAACTGGGTGGTATGAAAAATCGAACGCTTCATGGTTTGTGAGCCCTCCCAAAAGAGAAGGCGTGATAATGGATCAAAAGAGATCCAATTCCAATATTAGGACTTCCTCACGGGGGCTGGTGGAAATAATACGGGTATTGGAGGTGGGATGCTTCCAAAGGGTTTCATCCAGGTAATGATAACGGACTTGTCGACCGGGAGAGAAGCCGGGGCGACGGATGAGACCTTCATCCACTTGGTGGATTAAGCGCTGCTGCACCTGTGGGTCAAGCCAGCCATTCGTCGGGACCCCGGAGTGGGCCTGTAATTCCTGTAGGCTTACCCCATGCAATGGACTGGCTTCATCGTCCTCAGCTGAAACAAAGGTGGATAGACTCGGTTGAGACTCAGGAATGGTGGTATCGGGAGATTTTGGTAAAAAAAGGGACTGGGGAGAGAAAATATAAAAGATCCAAACCAACGAAGCTGCGATTGCAAGTACTGGGGGGATGAAGAGGTAAAGTTTTTTGGACCTGGACTTTTTCACCCCATGTGGGCTGGAAACCCTGCGCAAGGAAATGTCCCCAGAGTCTCCAAGGGCATCTGCCACCCGGGCGGTGAACGCATTGGTTGGGGGCTTTGGCTGCAGGGCTTGAAGTTCTTTTTCTATGTCTTCAAACTCACTCATGACTCTTTCTTTTTTTCCACTTGGGGCGCATCTTCCAAAGCAGCAGGCAGCCAGTCTTTTAATTTCCGTAAAGCATACCGGTAACGGGATGCCACGGTATTGAGGGAAAGGTCAAGAGTCCGGCCAATTTCATCGAAGGTAAGTTCTCCCCAAATCTTTAAAGTCAGGACTTCTTTTTGCTCAGGTGGTAAGCGGTCCACCATAGCAAGAATCGCTTTTTGCCTTTCATCTTGCTCCAAGGAAAATTTGAAAGACTCATGGAATGGAGAATCTGCAATTACTTTTTGTTCCCGAATCTTTCGGCGGTCCAGGCTTCTTGCCCAATCAATTGCCAATCTTCGGACCGCCCGGTAAACGAGTCCAGGTGCAACTTCTCCGGTATGCCCATACAAACGCCAGATTCGGACAAATGCCTCCTGCACAAGATCTTCAGCGTCGTGCGGGTTGCGTGCCTGTTGTCGGGCAAAAAGCAAGAGCTTGGCACCGTGTCGGGCAAACCATGACTTCCATATGGGTTCAGTGTTCATTGTATTTACATTAAGTAGAGCGAAATCCTTTACGAGATTTGTTTTACCAAGTTAAAAAATTTTTAATGTACAAATTTTTACCAACCCCCCCTTTTTTTTAAGCAAATTCAAAAATAGGGAGAAATTGGCATCACTTATGCAAACATACTTTTTCAAAGGGCAAAATAGAAACCATACAATAGGTTTCAAAATAATAATGCGCGACCTGGGCTGGGTCGCGCATTTTTTTTGGCTCAAGGACAGCTTTACACTTGTCGGTGTTTCCTTGAAGTAAAAAGGTTCATCATCTAAAACAATTTGAACGATTTATTCACGAGTTTGATGAAGTAATGAAACTAAGCCATGACATAAACCTCGCGTATTGTACGAATGTACATCGTGGGAATACCTGGGAAGAAACTTTTCACTCCCTCCAGTCGGATGTACTCGCGGTGCGGCAACAGGTCTGCCCAGACCAACCCTATGCTGTAGGCTTACGCCTTGGGGCGGAAGCGGCCCGTACCCTTCGGGATCCGGGGAAACTTCTTTCCTTTCAAAAATGGCTGGATAGCAACCATTGTTATATTTTCACCATCAATGGATTTCCATACGGCGAATTCCACGGCACCCGGGTAAAAGAACAGGTTTACCGTCCCGATTGGACCTCCCTGGACCGGTTGGATTACACCCTGGTTCTTTTTGAAATCCTGGAGCAGTTATTGCAACCCGGAGAGGAGGGAAGTGTGAGCACATTACCCGGTTCTTTCAAAGAATTTATCTCTCCAGAAGAAATTCCAGACCAACTTTTCGAAAACCTAGTTGCGTGCTCTCAGGCAGTTGAAAAAATAGAGAAAGCAAAGCAATTGGATCTCCACCTTGGCCTAGAACCCGAGCCATTGGGCTTATTTGAAACCTGCCCTGAAACCCTATCTTTTTTTGATCAACTCCAAAAGCACACTCCTGACCCGCAATCTTTGCTTGCCAACATTGGGGTAAATTATGACTGCTGCCACCTTGCCGTAGAGGGGGAAGATGCAGCCACTGGCTTGCAATCCCTTGACGATGCCAATATCCGTTTAAGCAAACTGCATATAAGCTCCGCCCTCACCGCCCGCCCCACTCCATCCAATCTCTCTATCCTGGAAAACTTTGTGGAAGAGGTCTACCTTCACCAAGTGGTGGTGAGTCAAAACGGAAAGGTGTTAAAGAGAGTGAAAGATCTCGACCTTGCCCTGAGCCAAGCAAAAGAATCCGACGGGGAAATTGGAGATGAATGGAGAATTCACTTTCATGTTCCCTTGCATGCTTCCCCGGGCAATGGGCTTGGTGATACAGGTAACCATGTGCTCGACACCCTAGACTGGTTGGCCCAAGCTCCGGAAAAGTGCAGGCATTTGGAAATGGAAACCTACACTTGGGAGGTTTTACCCCCAGAGATGCGAGCGGAAAAAGTGGTCGATCAAATTGCCAAAGAATATGGGTGGACCCTCGATGCTCTACAAGCCAGAGGGATCGAAAAAATTTCAGATTCGTGAACTCTCTCCCCGGCAACCCGAATACCCTCCACCAAGCTCTTACTCTTGGGCGAATTTCCAACCTCCCCACAGTTTGGACAAATTGCCTTGCCGCTTGGGCGATCAACTTAAGTGTAAACGGGCGGGTACGCAGTATGCCGAAATGGAATGAGATCGGTATTCTTCAACTTGATCTGCTGGTGCCACTCATCCTGGGTGCCAGCTTGCTTTATATGGGAGGCTGTACCCTTAATGATGCCCTCGATGAAAAATTTGACCGAGAGCATAATCCTCACCGGCTGATTCCTTCAGGAATAGCCACACCCCGGTTTGTCTGGATTTTAGGAATCAGTGAAATGCTCGCGGGGGCTTGGGTATTGCTGCAGTTAGCTCAGTGTGAAACCACTTGGGTTCTTAGTCTTGGAGTTTGTATTATTGCCTACGACATCCTTCACAAGAAGTGGGTAGGTGGCGTCTTTTTAATGGGAGGTTGCCGTCTACTTCTTTGGGCCTCAGCCGCAACCTGTGGTGAACATACAGAGATCTATCCACTTACTTGGATCTGGGGTGGCACCCTCGCCTTCTATGTGGTGGGGATTAGTCTATTTGCCCGAGGTGAGGCCAAAGAAGGAGAAGATGCTCCCCGAATTTCTATTCTCTTTCTTTTCGCTTCTCCCCTTGTCGCTCTCGCCGCCTTAATCCATTGGAATAACCTAGACCCCATCCGGGTGTTTTTGATCAATGGGGTGGGCTTGTTTATTGCGTGGATTGCCTTTCAAGCGATCATCCAAATACGGGAGGGTAAAAAAGGGGCCATTGGGCAAGGGGTTTCCCGCTTACTTGCAGGGATTTGTGTGACTGATGCGGTGGTCATTTCCTTCTGCATGCCCATGCTTCTTATCCCCCTGCTTTGCCTATACGCTTTTGCCCTTTTGTTGCAAAAGAAGTTTGCGGCGACCTAAGCATGAATTAGTCTGTTTTCTTATGCCTTCCACTTTCTCCACCATCCGTAAAAATATCCGGCTGGATTTCAGCCACCGGGTGTATTTCACCAAAGACTGTTTTTCCCACACCAATGATACCCTTTCCGATATTGTTCAGCCTCACCGGAAGAACCAACCGTCTAAAATTATTATCTATTTGGATGAAGGCATGCTCGATGGAAACCCCAACCTGCCCGACCAGATAAAGGGTTATTTTCAGGCGAGGACAGACGCCTTACAACTGGTCTGTTCTCCCATTTTTATCCGGGGCGGAGAGGCAGCCAAAAATGAATGGGAACTTGTTGAAAAGATCTGGACTGACCTTAACACTTTTTCCCTTTGCAGGCATTCCTATGTCATTGTTATCGGAGGAGGTGCGGCCTTAGACCTGGTGGGCTTTGCCGCATCCACTGCACACCGCGGTATTCGATTGGTCCGCCTGCCTACCACCACCCTGAGCCAGGGAGATGGAGGTGTTGGGGTGAAAAACGGCATCAATTACTTTGGAAAGAAAAACTGGGTTGGCACCTTTTCGGTCCCGTATGCTGTGCTCAATGATTTTTCTTTTCTCCGCGGACTGCCCAAGGGTCAAAAGCGGGCAGGCTTTGTGGAAGCGGTAAAGGTGGCCCTAATTCGAGACCGTTCTTTTTTTGAACAGATTGAAGCCCGAGCCGATGACCTTGCCAAGTTTAACGAGGAAGCGATGCACCATATCATTCGAAAGAGTGCCGCCCTTCACTTGGAACACATCGCAGGCTCTGGAGATCCTTTTGAACTTGGTTCTGCCCGGCCACTTGATTTTGGTCATTGGGTGGCCCATAAGCTCGAACAACTCTCTGACTTCCGAATTGGGCACGGGGATGCCGTCGCGATTGGTTTGGGGGTAGACCTTCTCTATTCCGCAAAAATTGGCTTAATCAAAAAATCCTCAGCTGAAAGATGCCTCCAGCTGCTTGAACGCTTGGGCTTTGTGCTTTATGATGAGATGCTTGGCTCCAAGAGTAAACAAGGTAAGCATGTCATCCTCGAAGGCCTGGAGGAATTCCGTGAACATTTAGGTGGCGAACTGACCATCACCCTACTTCAAGGTATTGGCGAAGGGGTTGAAGTGCATGCCATGGATAAAGTCAAAATCCTAGAGTCTGTGGAAGACCTATGCACACGAAACCTTATTCAGCAGGAAAAGTAAACTGATGTCCGCAAAGGAGGATGCATCTCTTCCCCGGGTTGCGGTCATCAACCTGGTTGGCCTATGCCGCAGGCACTTGGGGGAAGATATGCCCCGCATTACTAAATTTACCCGGAAAAATGGAAACCAAGAACGGTTGATTCGGCCCACCCTGCCCGCTCTTACCTGCTCTGCCCAGGCGACTTATGTGACCGGCACCTTGCCATCAGAACATGGTATTGTCGGGAATGGATGGTATGACCGCTTCCTCAATGAACACCAATTTTGGAAACAATCTAATGCCCTTGTCAAAGGGGATAAGGTGTGGGATGTGATCAAACAAAAAAGACCGGGTTTTACCTGCGCCAAACTTTTTTGGTGGTACAACATGTACTCCTCCGCTGATTTCTCGATTACCCCACGACCCCTCTATGGGTCGGACGGGAATAAACAATTTGATATCCACAGCCAACCCATGGGTATAAGAGATGATATAAAGAAAGATCTTGGGGCCTTTCCCTTTCCTTCATTTTGGGGACCTATGGCTGGCATTGCCTCCTCTCGATGGATTGCGGATTCTGCCCGCTGGGTTGAAAACAAACACTCGCCTGACTTGTCTTTGGTTTATCTCCCACATTTAGATTACGACCTCCAACGCTATGGTAACAAAGATCCGAAAATCAAAAAAGCCCTCCATGAAATTGATGAGGTTGCGGGTGACCTCATTGACTATTTTGAACATAAAGGAGTCACGCCTATCATTCTCTCTGAATATGGAATTACCGAGGTAAATAATGTGATCTACCCGAACCGGGAATTCCGCCACCAAGGATGGTTGTCTATAAAGGAGGAATTCGGGAAGGAGACAATAGATTGTGGAGGGTCGGATGTCTTTGCCCTGACCGATCACCAAGTTGCCCACATCTATATAAAAAATCAGTGCCCTGAACTGAGTAAGGAAGTACGGGCAAGTTTGGAATCCATGGATGGAGTTGCCCAAGTTTTGGAAGGCAGGAGCCGAAAGGATGCTGGACTTGACCATGACCGTGCCGGAGATCTGATTGCACTATCGAAAGAGGATGCATGGTTTGCCTACTACCATTGGGAAGATGATACCAAGGCACCAGAGTTTGCCCGCTGTATTGATATACACCGAAAATACGGATATGACCCCGCAGAACTATTCTTTGACCCCGAGCTAGCTTTACCTAAATTACGAGCTGCCCGAAAGTTAATAGCGAAAAAGCTAGGTTTTCGGGTACACATGGATGTAATTCCGCTGGATGCATCTCTGGTAAAAGGGAGTCATGGGGTGATTCCAGAAGATAAAGCAGATTGGCCAATCCTATGTGGTGCAGCCAATCAAAGTGTTCCCACGGCACTGGAGGCAACCGATATCTTTGCGGTTATCCAGGAAGCGTTACTACCCTAAAGCAGGCCAATACCTCTTGGGGCAAGGTTACCGGTACCACTCAGCGAGGAGGAGATGATTTAGAAAGCATCTCAGCAAATAAACCATCCCAGCCCAAAGATTTAAGCTTGGACCTCATTCTCCGGAAACCAGCACCATAAACGGGGTTTTCGCTTTTAATCATATTTTCCCGAAGTAAGAGGGACATCTTGCTCTTGTCCTGCCCAAGACAAATTTCAGAGATGAGGTTACAGAAGCCTTCAATCTCGGGTGGAGTGGAATCAATAAAGCGTTCATTTAACCAAACATGAGCATATTCATGAGCCAATACAGAAATACATTCAACATAGGGAAGGCCAGAAAGAATGTAAATTCGATGATCAAAGGAAACACTCGAAGGAGAACCGCGGGTAATCCTAAACTTGGTCAGGGTCAGCCCCCTAAGTTTGCCTTCTGCTTTGATTCGTTTTGCCTCCCTGGCCAAAAATGATCGATCCACAAGCTCAACCTGAATGGGCTTGTTCGGTAACCCCATCCCCACCCCTTTGAGCACGGGCAGAATTCTTGCCTGCACCTGCGTTACCTTGCTGCCCTCAAAAACACCATCCTCCAAGCAAACCCCACAATGTACCCGCCCATCACCGAAATATTGCTTGGGCACAGAATCCTCCCGACGAAAAAAACGGGAGCAGCTATCACAGGATGAAACCTGAGAGGTATGCTCCAGGTGAACCAAACCACCCCAAGGCCCTTTCCCTAGACCATCGCCGCCTGCAAAAGATTTTCGGCAAGCAAGACATCGAAAACATTGGGCATGATACTTGTCGTCTCCAGCCTCACGAAATCCGGCACCTACTTTTACTTTGCATGATGAACACCTTTCCACCGCAGACCACTTTTGTATATATGTCTGATCTTCCCGGACAAAGCGGGAAATCAAGAAATAATAATCTCGGTCATTTATTCGGAGCCCAACCCGATGACCGTCGACCTCAAAAACTTCTCCATCAACCGCAGTTCCATTGGAGCTCGTAAAAATCCTGGCTTCCAAGGATGGAATGATTGCCAAGTATGCAAAGGTAACCCATAGGTTGGATTGAAAAAAAATGCCTAAGCCTGCAGGATGTTTTCCCAAAACTGAATCCTTGATGCAATCTGGTTGGGACCGGGCATACCTGGCTTTTCACGCTTGGCAAAAGCCCGGTCTAAATCAAACACCTCACGCCAATCATCTTTGAGTTTATCACAAATACCCAAAGCATCATCATCGGATAAGTCAGGGAGGGACACTTTCTTTTCTTCACTCAAGGCAACCAAAGAGCCGACCACATGATGAGCTTGCCGAAAAGCAACTCCTGCTTCCACAAGATAATCCGCTAAATCCGTTGCCAGTAGTAACGGGTCAGAAGCAGCAGCCCGGCACTTGTCTTCCTTGAAATTTGCGGATGCAATACAACCAGAGGCAACTGCCAGACACTGACTTAGCTGATCAAGGGAGTCAAAAACCGGGGGCTTATCCTCCTGAAGGTCTCGGTTATAGGTTAAAGGTAAGCCTTTAATAGTTACCATCAGGTTGGTTAGGTTTCCAATAATTCTTCCCGTTTTCCCACGTATCAGCTCAAAAGAGTCTGGGTTTTTTTTCTGGGGCATTAAAGAGGAACCTGTGGTAAAAGAATCCGGCAATTCCACAAAGCCAAATTCAGTTGAATTCCAAAGAATTAGATCTTCTGCTAACCGGGACAAATGAAGCGCAGAAGTGGAGCAGGCACTGGCAAACTCAATAAAAAGATCACGGTCCGCAACCGCATCCATCCCATTTGGTGTAATCCTTGGGTTGCCATCCTCATCAACAAAGCCCAATGCCTTAGCCGCAAACTCCCGGTCCAGAGGTAAAGTTGAACCAGCGATGGCACCCGATCCAAGGGGGCAAACATTTGCATGATCAGCGACATGGGAAAAGCGTTCGTGGTCTCGCCCGAATCCCTCAATGTAAGCAAGTAAATGATGACCCACCGTAACGGGTTGAGCACGCTGTAAGTGAGTGTATCCAGGAATCGGCAACGAAGCATAGCGTTTAGCCAAATCAAGCATAGATAACATAACACCCTCAAGTCCGGTCTTTACCTGCAAGCAGGCATCTTTAAAGAACAACCGCATGTCTGTGGCCACCTGATCATTTCGACTTCTACCAGTGTGGAGCTTGTCAGCGGCTTCAGTCTTCGCTCGCAATGCCTGCTCAAGGTTCATGTGCACATCTTCGAGTTCCAGCTTCCAGGAAAAGGAATCCTTTTTGATTTCCTCGAATAACTCATGAATTCCTTTCTCGATAGCATTGTACTCTTCCTTGGTAAGCAATCCAACATGAGCGAGCATCGAGGCATGCCCTAAACTTCCCTTTAAGTCATAGGGAGCCAAACGCATATCAAAGGATACGGACTCACCAAATACTTGCATTAAAGCGTCTGGCTGTTCTGAGAACCGACCACCCCAAGTTACCTGCTTTTTTTCCTTAGACATAAAAAAACATCATCCAAAGGATAGGAATTGTCGCAACCATATTTAAGGTTGCCTGGACAAAGAAGGATTACGTAAAAATCTTGCGGACCTTTGCGGCGGCGTGATCGCGATTAAGTTTTGCAATGTAGTCCAAAGAAATGTCTTTGGGGCAGGCAGCGGAACATTCTCCATAGTTTCGACAATTACCGAAGCCAGAGTTGTCCATTTCCTCAACCATGGCCAGCACTCTCTTATCTTTTTCCGCTTTACCCTGAGGAAGAAGATTTAAGTGCCCGGCTTTCGCAGATGTAAAGAGCATGGCCGATGCATTTTTGCAAGATGCCACACAGGCACCACAACCAATACAGGCGGCTGCGTCCATGGCTTTATCTGAGTCATCTTTGGGCACAGGTATTGCATTTCCGTCAGGCGCACTTCCGGTGCGAACGGTAATGTATCCACCAGCTTGCGTGATGCGGTCAAAAGCGGAACGATCCACCACCAAATCCCGAACGATGGGAAAGGCACGGGCACGGAAAGGCTCAATGGTGACAGTTTCCCCATCACTGAATTTCCTCATGTGTAACTGGCAGGTCGTTGTGGAGTCCTCGGGGCCATGGGCCAAACCGTTTATGGTAAGCGAACAAGTTCCACAGATTCCCTCCCGGCAATCATGATCGAAGAGAATAGGCTCCGTACCCTCTTCCAATAATTGCTCGTTCAATTGATCGAGCATTTCCAAAAATGAGGAGTCTTCAGAGACTCCGTCTAGTTGGTGGGTCTCAAAACGACCCTCGTCTTCAGCACCATCTTGTCTCCAGACCCTAAGAATTAATTTCATAAAATTTCCTTATTTGTAACTACGAACTGCAAGTTTTACGTTATCGTACTTTAATTCTTCCTTATGGCGAGCCGGAGTTTTACCTTCTCCCTTGTATTCCCACACCGCAGCGTGGGCAAAGTTCTCATCATCCCGGGTGGCTTCTCCATCTTCTGTTTGATACTCCTCCCGGAAGTGCCCACCACAAGATTCTTTTCTCTCCAATGCATCGCGGCAGAGCAATTCTCCAAAATCAATAAAGTCACGAACCCGCCCAGCCCGTTCGAGCTCAGCATTTAAATTGCTACCTGTTCCTGGAACTAAAAGGTTTTTGTTAAAGTCGTCACGAAGTTCTTGGATTTCTCCAATTGCTTTTTCTAAACCAGGAGCATTACGGGCCATCCCCGCATATTCCCACATGATTTGCCCAAGCTGCTTGTGGTAAGAGCGAGCGGAACGGTTGCCGTTGGAGGAGGTAAGTTGATCCACGCGTTCACGAACAGATTCCATCACTTCTTTTACTTCTGGAGAGTCAGGGCTAATCGTACCTGCTCCGGAATTCGCTAAATAATTGCCAATGGTGTAAGGGGCCACAAAGTATCCGTCACTCAAGCCTTGCATCAATGCACTCGCACCCAAACGATTGGCGCCATGATCAGAAAAATTCGCTTCCCCCAAAGCAAAGCAACCAGGAATCGTGGTCATGAGGTTATAGTCAACCCAGAGGCCACCCATGGTGTAATGGATTGCGGGATAAATCCTCATAGGGCGTTGGTACGCATTTTCACCCGTAATTCTTTCATACATTTGAAAGAGATTACCATAACGCTCTCGAATTACACTTTCCCCAAGTCGAGAGATTGCATCAGCAAAGTCAAGGTACACCCCTCGACCGCCCGGACCTACACCACGGCCTTCATCGCAGGCTTCTTTAGCAGAACGACTAGAAATATCACGAGGAGCGAGGTTTCCGAAGCTTGGGTATTTTCTTTCTAAATAATAATCGCGGTCTGCTTCGGGTATATCATTTGGGTTCTTGCCACAATCCTCAGCCTTCTTAGGGACCCATACCCTTCCATCATTACGCAGGGACTCTGACATCAAGGTGAGCTTGGACTGGTGATCACCAGCAACCGGAATGCAGGTGGGGTGAATTTGAGTGAAACATGGGTTGGCAAAACCAGCACCTCTGCGGTAAGCACGATAAGTCGCGGTTACATTACAACCGATCGCATTGGTTGAGAGATAATAGACATTTCCATACCCACCGGTGCAAAGAAGAACCGCATCTGCCGTCCACGCTTTGGTTTCACCCGTTGCCAAGTTCCGGGTAATGATCCCTTTGGCGTGGCCATCTACAACCACAAGATCGAGCATTTCGTGACGCGTGTGCATTTTTACTTGGCCCGTGGAAATTTGACGACTAAGAGCACTGTAAGCTCCTAAAAGTAATTGCTGACCAGTTTGACCCCGGGCATAAAAAGTTCGACTAACTTGAGCACCGCCAAAAGAACGATTGGCAAGCAAGCCACCATATTCCCTGGCAAATGGAACACCTTGAGCAACGCACTGGTCAATAATGTTGGTGCTTACCTGAGCTAAACGATAAACATTGGCTTCACGGGAACGAAAATCTCCACCTTTGACCGTGTCGTAGAAAAGGCGATGGATACTGTCTCCATCATTTTGGTAGTTTTTCGCCCCATTGATTCCACCCTGTGCAGCAATTGAGTGTGCCCGACGAGGTGAATCTTGGTAACAAAAACAGTCCACATTATAACCAAGTTCGGCGAGGGTGGCAGCCGCCGAACCACCTGCCAACCCAGAACCAACAACAATCACTCGATATTTTCGCTTATTCGCCGGGTTGACCAATTTGGAAGAGAAACGATGATTGTCCCACTTATCAGAAAGTGGGCCTTCGGGGATTTTGGAATCGAGATTCATAATGATTATTTTGTGAATGGGTCCCTAACGCACCGCTAAGGAATCGGAAAATAAGGATGGTTCAAAAAAAGAAATAAAATCAAGTTTTTGTCCTAACACTAATATCGGGATGATCGAAAAGCCCAAGAAAATCACCCAGGCATAAGCTTTGGCACCGAGTTCAATTTTAACACGCCAAGAATCAGAACGGATGCCTAAGGACTGGAAAACACTACTGAATCCATGGCTTAGATGACCGCACAATAAAAACATTGCGACGATGTAAAAAACAGAAACCCAAATATGTTGGAAACCAGCAAGTACCATGGTGTAAACATCGTGCACTTCCTCGCCCTCTGGTGCCCCGACAGTCGTCATCATGTCATTATACTCGGGATAAACGGTACGAATGGTGAAGTGGAGAAGATGAAAAACAATAAAGAACAGCAGAATAGTTCCAGACAACCCCATCTTAAGAGAAGACAAACCAGCCCGCTTGGTAACTTCCACATCATTACCTTGGGGGCGAGCGGCCCGATTCTCTCGAATGAGTACAATCGCAGTCCAGGCGTGTAAAATTACACATACAAGCAAAAATAAACGGGATCCCCAAAGTATGGGCATGGGAAGGGACTGCAAGGCATGGGCATAGGCATTGATCTTGTCTTGGCCAAGCAAAACTTGGAGATTTCCGGCCATGTGCACAAATACGAAGCCTATGAGTACAATGCCTGTGAGGGCCATGAGGTATTTTTTTCCTAAAGAGCTACTAAACATAGTGGTGTTGGATTATTATATCTAATTCTTTTTCTTCCCCAAACAAAACACGAGGACAAATCATGGTTAAATTACTACTATAAGCGGTGTCAATTAGCTAAATTAATAAGAGTACCTAAAAAGTAAATTATTTTAGTCCTTCTTCAGTGTGAACAAAAGAGAGTTGCAAGAGATAAGCCGAGCGTGTCATTGATTGTTGTTTGTATCATGAAATATATCTTCATAACTGGTGGCGTAGTCTCATCCCTTGGGAAAGGACTGACTTCTGGGGCTCTTGGAGCCTTGCTTGAACAACGCGGACTCACGACAAGAATCCAAAAATTTGACCCTTACCTTAATGTAGACCCTGGAACAATGAGCCCATTCCAGCACGGTGAAGTTTATGTCCTGGATGATGGGGCGGAAACGGATCTCGATCTTGGGCACTATGAGCGTTTTACATCTGGCAAACTTTCTCGTTTCAACAATTTAACCAGCGGCCAAATTTACGAGTCCGTCATACGCAAAGAAAGACGGGGGGATTACCTTGGAAAAACGGTTCAGGTGATTCCTCATGTAACCAACGAAATCAAGGATCGAATCCATGCCGCCGGAGAAGGGGTCAATGTATTAATTACTGAAATTGGGGGCACCATTGGAGATATTGAAGGCCTGCCGTTTACCGAAGCCATGAGGCAATTTGCATCCGAAGTGGGCAAAGCTAATGTACTCTTCATTCACATGACTCTCCTACCCAGCTTACGGGCTGCAGGGGAGCTTAAGACCAAGCCCACCCAACAAAGTGTTGCAAAACTTAGGGAAATTGGCATCCAACCAGACATTTTAATTTGTAGAACCGAACAGCCTATCACTGAAGAAATTCGAGAAAAGCTCTCCCTATTCTGCAGTGTCCCCAGCGAGGCGGTGATTGAAGAAATGGATGTGGCCCATTCCATATATGAACTTCCACATATGCTTAAGAAAGAAGGGCTAGACCGTTTAGTTACTCGCTTTCTTGGTCTCGACGCCCCAGCTCCCAAACTTGATGAATGGGAAGAAGTGGTCCACCGGTTGCTCAATCCAAAGCATAAAGTAAGAATTGGAATGGTTGGGAAATATATGGATCTTCAGGATTCCTATCTTTCTGTGAATGAATCTCTCGTCCATGGTGGTATCCGAAATGATTGCGAAGTCGAGGTCATTCATCTCGATGCAGAAGATATCGAACGAGATGGCCCCGAAGCTCACCTGCAAGACCTTGATGGTGTTTTGGTTCCTGGAGGATTTGGGGATCGCGGGACGGAAGGAAAAATCCTTGCATCCAAGTATGCCAGGGATCACCACCTCCCCTATTTTGGTCTCTGCCTCGGAATGCAAATTGCGGTTATTGACTTTGCCCGAAATGTCTTGGGACTGGAAAAAGCTAATAGCGAAGAGTTTGATCCCAAGACCCCGGACCCAGTCATCCACATCATGGATGATCAAAAATCGGTCGAAAACAAAGGAGCAACCATGCGACTGGGAGCTTGCCCTTGTGCCCTAAAAAAAGGCTCAGCCGCCTACCAAGCCTATGACAAGGATGAGGTGTCGGAAAGACATCGTCACCGTTTTGAGTTCAACAATGCATACCGTGAACAGTTGGAGACAGCCGGTCTTGTGATTACCGGAACCAATCCCGAAAGGGACTTAGTCGAGATCGTAGAAGTCAAAAATCACCCTTGGTATGTTGGGGTACAGTTTCATCCAGAATTTCAATCCAAGCCCAACAAGGCTCACCCCCTGTTCGCTTCCTTCATCGAGGCATCTCTTGCTCGTCATCTATCGAACTCATCGGATAAATCCGCAGTTGATCCTGCAAAAGATTAAATAGTTGGTCTCAAACTCCTTGCCGGCGCGAGGAAATTTTGTGCTTTGCCCAGACGATTAAAATTCGACATGATAAGATACTGTGATCGTCGACTCTCATACGCACGGATATTCTGAAGAGGTTCTAAAAGATCCTAGATCTTTTGCTCTTGTACACAAAGAACCACACTGGCAGGAGTTGGTATGCCCGAAAAATAAAAAAAGTCTACAGGGATGGTCCACGCGGGAAAAGATGATTGCGGATATGGATAATGCTATGGTTGACCGTGCGGTTCTACTAGGTTGGTACTGGGAAAACCCAGAAACCTGTGCACTGCAAAATGAATGGACCAGCCAATGGATATCTCGGGACCCGGACCGGTTTATTGGATTTGTAAGTTTGCACCCGGGGATTCAAAACCCAATCGAAAGTCTCAAAAGAAGTAAGGATCTTGGCTTTCTCGGTATCGGTGAATGTCACCCATGGTTGCAAGGTTCCTCCATCCGAAATGATAACTGGATGAATTGCATGCAATTTGCCTGTGATCAAGGCTGGCCTGTTACCTTTCATGTTACCGAACCTGTGGGGCATGATTACCCAGGCCGAGTCCAAACGCCACTCGAAGAATTTCTCTGGCTTGCCCGCCAACTTCCTGCACTTAAGATTATCTTGGCCCATGCGGGAGGACTTTTTCCGTTTTATGAATTAAACCCAAAAATTCGCCCGGATTTGAAAAATGTTTACTACGACCTCGCAGCTTGCCCCCTTCTCTACGATCCAAGTATCTACCGGAAACTGATTGAAACCGTTGGCATGGAAAAGATTCTATGGGGTACGGATTATCCTTTGCGAATTTTCCCGGCCACGCAAAAAGTACCGGATTTTAAGTCCTTCCAAAATTTAATTTCAAAAGAAGCTAATTTGACCGAGGTGGAAAGAACGGCCATATTCGGAACTAATTTCCTCTCTCTCCTCTGATGTTGATTGAATTGAATAAAGTGGTACCCAACCCATTACCGGATAAAATCATTAAGACTTCGGAAATTTGGAATCTTCACCTTCGTATCGAGCCCCAGTCCAAAATTTTAATCTCGGCCCAGTCTGGTATGGGGAAGTCCACCCTCCTACATTTGATCTACGGGCTTCGGCAAGACTATACCGGACAACTTTTAATCGAGGGGCAACCTGTAAAGCAATTTACTTTCGTGCAGTGGGAGCAATGGAGAAGAAGGTCGATTTCCCTAGTTTTTCAAGACCTTCGCTTATTTCCTCACCTGTCCGCCCATGAAAATCTCGAGCTCATTCCCGACATTAATCCATCCGCTCCATCTGTCGAAGAAATGGTGAATAGATTGGGGTTGGAACCCCACCTCCAGCAACCAGTTTCAACCCTTTCTCATGGGCAACGCCAGCGTATCGCCATCATACGAGCTCTTCGCAAACCCTTTCGTCTCCTGCTTTTAGACGAGCCTTTCAGTCATTTGGATGAGAGCAATCAGAACCTTGCCAGTGAACTGATCAAAGAAGTCGTCGAACAACAGGAAGCTGGCTTGATTCTTTCCTCTCTCGGTTCCGCCCCTGCGCTCTCCTTTGACCATCAATATTCCCTGTGAAGTCGCTTCCGAATCACTCCATACTTAAATCCTGCCTAGAGGGTGGAGGGCCAAAACGTGAACTCGCCATTGCCTCAATAGGTTGCCTTTTTGGCACCACCATGCTTTTACTTGCCCTGCAATTTTTTCAAGACGCAACAGATTACTTGGAACAAAATGAGGGCACCAAGAATTATTTCACTCTCAATAAGAAAGTGGAAGGAGGTGCCTTGGTAAACTTGGGTAAAAAGGATGAGTCCTTTTCTCCTGCTGAACTAGAGACCATCCGTAGCCTCGAAGGAGTTAAACGAATTGGTGGTTTCCTGCGGAATCAATTTCCTGTAACTGTCTACATCTGGCCCACGGGAAAAGTAGGGATGGGGTCAGCTGCCAAAGCAGATTTATTCTTTGAATCCATTCCCGATGAATTTCTTGATTTTATCCCTAAATCATGGAGTTGGGATGAAAATTCAAGTTTTGTTCCAATCATGGTTCCCAAGTTTTATCTCGACCTTTGGAATTTCGGCTTGGCTCCATCACGAGTAGAATATCCCACCCTTTCCCAAGAAGCCGCATCGGGTATGCCCATCGAGGTCTTCATCGGAAAGAACCGAAAAGACACCCTAGATGGTAGATTTGTGGCGTTCAGCAAGAGAATCAACAGCGTGCTCGTACCCGAAAGCTTTCTTACCTGGGCAAATCAAAAATTTGGGCAACCCAACGCCGGAGACTTTTTCTTTCTGTGGAAAAATGAAAGCATTGATGGTCCACCCCGCTCGCGGGAAGAATTGATAGAATTAAGCCAGAAGCCGGCTTTCAACAATTGGGAAATTTCCCCTCTCGGACATCCAGCAGATCGGGCACCGGCTATGTCTGTCTTTAAAACGGATGATAAAATTATTCATCCATCCCGTATAATAGTGGAAGTCATAGATTCTCCATCTTCTGCCTTGCTTACCTTCATCGAAGAAAGTGGGTATGAATTAAATCGTGAATTCCCAGAACAGGATCTAGTAAAAAAAATACTGAAGGGAATTTTATCAGGCATGGGTGGTATTGGGGCACTGCTGTCCCTCTTATCCATTACCACCTTCGCTACAAGTTACCGTTTAGTTATAGCCCGGGTAACCGAGCATGCCCACAACCTGCTCTTGCTTGGCTTTTCAAGAAAACAGATCAGTCAAATTTTCTTTTCCCGTTTTTTGCGCCTCTTTTCCTGGGTTCTCACCGGTTCCTTTATCTTGGGATATACCTCCAAGTATTTTCTTTTGGAGCAAGCTTCGAGGATGAACCTCACCCTGCCCACAGGCTTTTCAATAGAGAGCATCATTTTACTAGGGGTTTATGGGTTTCTATTCTCTTTTATCAATAAACGGGTAATTGAAAAATCAGTCAGTGACCTGATCCGGTAGAGTTTTCAAATTTAACTTAACTCCCTGATTCAGTTTTCTTCATTTCAGTTGTCAGGCTTTGCCCGAACATAACGAAGCCATAAAAAAGCATATAACTTACATTAAATATTTCCACGCATATCAAACGGATGACAGCTGGTTAGCATAAATCCTACGCGGACAAGCTCTTTCCCGACTTACCTTACAGGGTGAATATCTGCAGTCATTTCTACCCCCCACTCGTATATTAGTTGGATCTAAGTCACTTTCATCACCAATTGATCGTCCTTTACGGAGAAGGAAACTTCACTCCCCTCCTCTACCTCACCTGCAACCAATGCCCGGGCGAGTTGGGTCTCGACCTGCTTCTGTAAAAACCTTTTTAACGGACGGGCACCATAGGTCGGATCGTATCCTTTTTCTCCGATCCACTTCTTAGCGGCATCGGTAAACTGAACGGTTACTTTTCGATCCACAAGGCGTTTGTTCAGTCCGGAGAGCAAGAGTTCAACAATATCTGTAATTTCTTGGAGTGTGAGGGGTTTAAAGAGTACGACATCATCAATTCGGTTAAGAAATTCTGGACGGAAATGATCTCTCAATTCAGCCATTACCGATTCACGTGCGGACTCAGGAATTTGATTATCAAGTAAGTGATCCTGTAAATAGCGACTCCCCACATTGGAGGTCATGATAACGACAACATTTTTAAAATCGACGGTGCGGCCTTGAGAATCGGTGAGCCGCCCGTCGTCCATCAATTGAAGCAGGACATTGAACACATCAGGGTGAGCTTTTTCAATCTCATCAAAGAGAATTACGGAATATGGTTTTCGTCTAACCGCTTCAGTAAGCTGGCCACCTTCTTCATACCCAACATACCCGGGAGGAGCACCAATCAAGCGGGCAACAGAGTGCTTTTCCATGTATTCGGACATGTCTATACGAACTACATTATTCTCACTATCAAAAAGACTTTCGGCAAGGGTCTTAGCAAGCTCGGTTTTCCCGACACCTGTGGGACCGAGAAATAGAAAGGAGCCAATAGGCCGATTTGGGTCTTTGATCCCTGCCCTTGCCCTCATGATTGCTTCGGCAACAGCATCCACTGCCTCCTCCTGCCCAATCACTCTTTCATGTAGAATACTTTGGAGACGAAGAATCTTTTCGCGTTCCCCCTCGATTAATTTGGTTACCGGTACACCAGTCCAGCGGGCTACAATATCCGCGATCTCTTCAGCCGTAACTTCTTCCTTCAAAATGGAGTCATCTTTTTTTTCTGCTTTCTCCAAGGCTTCTAGTTCAGTTTCAAGAATGGGAAGTTTTCCATGCTTTAATTCCGCCACAAGATTTAAATCATATGCCCGTTCAGCTCTTTCCATCTCTGCCCGGGTTGATTCTATCTGCTCCCGTAAAACTCGTACATCGTCGATACCCTTGCGCTCATTTTCCCACTGCCGCTTGATCGTTTCCATCTTGTCCCGGGTATTACCCAACTCTTTACGAAGAGTTTCCAGGCGCTCTTTACTTGCGGTGTCTTTTTCCTGCTTCAGTGCAGTTTCCTCAATTTCAAGCTGTAATACCCGGCGACAGATTTCATCCAATTCAGCGGGCATACTATCAAGCTCAGTTCTAATCATCGCACAAGCCTCATCAACCAAATCAATGGCTTTGTCGGGCAGGAAGCGATCAGAGACATAACGGTTGGAGAGAACCGCAGCATTCACCAAGGCTTCATCTCTGATATTAACTCCATGATGAATCTCAAAACGCTCCCTTAGTCCACGAAGAATAGAAATGGTATCTTCCACATTTGGCTGTTCGACCAATACAGTCTGAAAGCGCCGCTCTAAGGCAGCATCTTTCTCAATGTGTTGTCTGTACTCATTAAGTGTAGTTGCACCTATACAATGAAGTTCTCCTCTCGCCAACATGGGCTTAAGCATATTACCGGCATCAATCGCTCCCTCTGCTTTTCCAGCTCCTACGATTGTGTGCATCTCATCAATGAAAAGAACAATTCTTCCATCTGCTTTACTGACTTCGCCCAATACCGCTTTTAGTCGTTCTTCAAATTCTCCCCGAAACTTTGCACCCGCGAGCAAAGAACTCATCTCTAAGGTAAAAATCGTTTTTTCTTTCAAACCCTCGGGTACATCTCCTCGTACAATACGCTGGGCTAAACCTTCGACAATCGCGGTCTTGCCAACACCGGGTTCACCAATCAAAACTGGGTTATTTTTTGTTTTACGGGAAAGTATACGAATAACTCTACGAATTTCAGAATCGCGGCCAATGACAGGATCGAGCTTGCCAGCTTTAGCCTGTTCGACCAAATCAATCCCATATTTTTTAAGAGCACGAAATGAATTTTCAGGTGTTTTGGTGGTTACTTTTTGTCCTCCCCGGAGGTTTTGAAGGATTGTGGTCAACTTCTTTTCTGTAAGTTCAAAATTTTTCAGAAATTGCTTAAAGGTCGCCGGTTTTCCAACGGATACCAGCCCAAGTAAAAGATGTTCAGTACTTATATAATCATCCTGCATATCCTTTGAGATATCCTGCCCTTTTTCTACGGCTTCAGTTAGACCAGCCGAGGCAAAGGACCGGGCAGTATTTACATCACCGGCAATTTTAGGTAAATTCTTAAGCTCTCGATGAAGGGCAAGCTGAACGGGTGCTGTCCCCACCCCAACCTCTTCAAGCAAAGCTGGAACAATTCCATTTTCCTGGGCCGTCAAGGCAGACATAAGGTGCCATACTTCTACCTCTTGTTGACCATTACGCTTGGCTACCTCTGCCATCTCACGAATTGCGGAGAGTCCAAGCTCAGTAAATTTTTCAGGATCAATATTCATAATACAGATACTTTGCAGGATGCGTTCCGATTAACCAAAAGATAGAAAACCTTGTAAACTGCAGGCTTGGCATGGTCTGTAGGAGAATGCAAGCATGAGTAACAACGAGACAATCTCAAGGTTAAACCCCTTCGGGGTGAGACATTATGTCTCTTGGTGCCTTAATTTACACCGTTGAATAATAATCCGAAAGGAATGAGCCTGCCTTTCCCCAAAAATATCGACTTTACAATTGGGGGAACTTGTCGGTTCAGAAATCGTGAAATCGAAACCATTTTTTCCTTCCTAACCGTTCCATTGACAAATTGAATCTCTATCAATTTTAAAGTGATAATTATCCGGAGATCCAGCCAAATGATGAAGGGCTTCATTTCGCCAACTATCAAAAGTAATCTGATTTCGAAATGCAACCTTTCAAGCAAGCCCAACTGGCTTAAAAGGCTTGGCTTTTTGATGTAAGTATAATTTAGACAAAATATGAAGCTTACAGAGCGTATAGAATACATAGACCAAAAACTGGAAGAATTATACCCGGACCCTCCGGTACCATTGGATCACAGAAATCCCTATACCTTATTGATTGCAGTTCTTTTATCAGCTCAGTGTACGGATGCACGGGTTAACAAGATAACGCCCGCTCTCTTTCGCCTCGCTTCTACTCCTCGGAAAATGGCCAAGCAAACGATAGAAGGAATCAATGAGATCGTTAGGCCCTGTGGCTTAGCTCCTAGAAAAGCAAAGGCGATCCACGGGCTCTCGAATATTCTTTTAGAGGAACATCAAGGTGAGGTTCCTCAATCCTTGGAAGAATTAGAAAAACTACCAGGCGTGGGACACAAAACTGCATCTGTAGTCATGTCTCAAGCTTTCGGGGTCCCCTCCTTTCCCGTCGACACTCACATTCACCGTCTCGCCCAGCGTTGGAAACTAACTAATGGGAAAAATGTCACTCAAACAGAGAAAGACTTAAAACGTCACTTCTCCAAAGAAAGATGGAACTCATTACATCTTCAAATTATTTATTACGGCAGAGAACACTGCCCTGCTCATGCCTGCCACGGTCTCGAATGTATAATTTGTAAAACCTCTTTTCCTGAGAGAAAAAGTAGGATCAAGAATCGGAAAGCTTAGCCTGCGTTGACAAACATTTTGGGTCGTTCAGATTTTAATCGTTTGATCGCGTCCTCACTAATTCCAGTCTTAAACAGATAAACCTCCCTTAGGCTTTCAAGCTTGAGTAAGGCATCAACAAAAGAATCCTCGAGTTCTACATTAATCAAATTTAGATGCTCCAATTTTGCTAAAATTTTAAGCTGAGATGCACCCACAGAGGTAATACCCACAGCACCCTCCATATTTAGTTTACGTAGGTTTACCAATTTCAAAATATGGGAAACTCCCTGGTCTGTAACTTTTGAATTCGTAAGATCCAACGAAACAATATGGTTGGCAATCGGTAACAAATTAGCCAGCTCCTGATCTTCCAAGGGGGGGTCAGCGGGGGCAATAATTTGCAAACCTTTTTCATTCTCCATAGGTAAAATACGGACTCCTAAATTCTTGAGAGAACGAAAAGATTCAGGGTCTAGGGAAACTTCATCTGCGGCTTGGGGTTCGGATACAGTCGCTGTTTCAATGGATTTTACTCCAACTGGACTGTTTGCCAAAAGCTCATCCATGGGCAGACCGAATTTGGTAAGTAAAGGCCCCATTGTAGAAGGCATAGCAAAGTAAGCCCCGACAATACCACCAACCGCTAAAAGCATCATAAAACTAAAGACCATGACGGTTGAGAAAAGTTTACCAATAAGACTTTTTTTCTGTGCCACATATACAGTTTGTACTTGGCTAGCTTTTTTAATTTTTGGATTCTGCTTTGGCCCTTTTGTCTTTACCGAGGGTTTTACTTTCTCTTGGGCAATGGAGGCAGCATTCCCAGAGCTCTCTTGAGAACTAATAGCAGGCTTTGCACCCGCATTTATTGGGAAAGGTCCACTGGGGGAAGGAGGCGATAATAATTCTGCTAAATTTCTCCATTCCGTACTTCCTTCTGTAAGAGCATAATCGGAAGCCAGTAACTGCCCGGCTTCTAAATACTGCTTGGCCTGCTCACTTGTGTAAGGTCCAAAAGTTTGGCCATTTCTGGAAACAAAGATATTCATTTACTCAGCAAAAAAATAAAGCTTATTTAATGATCGAACGCTCTAGAAGCTCAATCCATAAAATCGTTCATCCAAAAAATTTACCAGACATCAATGAAAGAAATACAAGCTCAACAGGCTGAGCTTTTGACAGACTCGTGAAATGAAAGTCAGTTTATCAAGGAAGCGGGGGTAAGGGGGGTAACCCACCATCTCCGGGCAATGGAGGTAAGCCACCGTCTCCTGGTAAGGGGGGTAACCCACCATCTCCAGGAAGAGGAGGTAACCCACCATCTGAGGGCATAGAGGGTAAACCTTCGGGGGTGCCTTCCGCTAACGGTGGCAGCCCATCTGGCTCCCGTGCAGTTGCACCAGGTAAAGGAGGTAAATCGTCACGAGGAGCAGCTTCTTCAGTTACTGGCATAGGGGGAAGTTCATCACCTCCTGAGGAGTTACTCGGCATATCAGGTTGGGGAGCAGGAAAAGCAGGAAGATCACTGTCATTGGATCCGCTCGGCTCAGATAGTGGAGGTAAGCCCAAATCAGGCTCAGGTTGACTCGGTGCTTCGGTTGAACCAACAGGGTCTCCCAATGGTTCGAAAACAGGAAACGAATCCGTCATTTCAGGCTCCAAAGCAGGCTCAGCAGGTAAGCCAATGGGTTCAAAACTTGGCTCAACATTAGCAGGATCAAAAGATTGGGGGGTATCAACCGCAGGGCTTGGTTCGATCAAACTGGTAGATTCAGGTATAGATACACTGGGCAAATTATCTTCCTGATCTGGAGCACTTTCAAAACTTGTAGCAGTTTCAGCATCTTGGGAAGGCTTTGTGGTTGAGAGATTAATTGGAGTGCCGTCTGATCTCCAAGTTGCTTCCTTGCCGTGTCTCTTACCTTCAGTGTAAGCTCTCACATACATTTTTTGCCCATTGGGCCACCAACGGGTGACTGTACCATGCCATTTCCCACCATTGTAGTTCCGCTCATACATTTTTATACCATTGGAAAACCAACGGGTACTTACGCCATGTTTTTTTCCATCCATCCAACCTTCGTCCAAAGAGACAAAATCACCTTCTTCACCTTCTTCAGCAGTGACAACCCTCCCACTGAAAGGGGTATCCGAAAATTTTTGATATAGAAGACCATATCGATAAGCAAAAAACTCATCAAATTCAGATGCAGAAACCTGGTAAGCATCTTTGGATAAGCCCTCTTGCTGAACCTGTTTGGAAGAAGTACGCTTTAAGGTTTCAACACCTTGCTGAGCGGAAACTGACTGCCCTCGATTCCTGTAACGATTTTCGCAAGAGTAAAACAAAGAGGATACAACGGCTATTAAAAGACAAAGGAATGAATTTCTCATGTAGGTTATGGTGTAAATTCTAAAACCAATTGCAAGGTTGAAGAAAAGGAGGTGGATAAACTGATGCTCTTAAGGATAAAATAAAATCTGAAATAACCGATTATTCCTCCTCTTTCGACCTTGCAATTTACTCAAAATCGATCAAAATCGATCTATTCCGATCACAAATAATCGTTTACTAAAGAATAATTCCAGCTCAATCATGAACTTAGAAAACCTCCTCCTATCACTACCAGTCGCTGGGGTAATTGCCCTACTCTTTACTTGGTGGAAAACCCAAACCATCAACGCAGCCCCTGAGGGCAGTGAGCGCATGTCGAAAATTGCTCGCAGTATTCAAGAAGGTGCCATGGCATTTTTACGAGCCGAATACCGGGTTTTAATTATCTTTGTGATTGCGGTAGCGGCTCTTCTTTATTGGAGCGGATCCCAAAACGATAAAAGCCACTCCTTGGTCGCTGTATCATTTGCCGTCGGGGCTTTTTGCTCTGCCCTAGCTGGCTATCTTGGCATGAAAGTAGCCACCAAAGCCAATGTACGCACAGCCAATGCTGCTAAAGATAGTTTAGGTAAGGCCTTAGAAGTCGCGTTTTCCGGTGGTGCAGTTATGGGACTTGGCGTTGTTGGTCTTGGAATTTTAGGTCTAGGTGGATTGTTTTACTACTTCGGAAATCATTTCGGTGCTTTTGAAGAAGGTGGCTCGTTAGGAGTAACTCTTTCGGTTCTTACCGGATTTTCCTTTGGTGCGTCGTCCATCGCTCTTTTTGCTCGAGTTGGGGGAGGAATATACACGAAAGCCGCAGATGTAGGAGCTGACCTCGTTGGTAAAGTGGAAGCTGGGATCCCAGAAGATCACCCTCTTAACCCTGCCACCATTGCAGATAATGTAGGGGATAATGTGGGAGATGTGGCTGGTATGGGTGCTGACCTTTTTGAGTCCTATGTTGGCTCGATCATTGCGACCATGGTATTGGGTGCAGCTATCGTAGCTGGTGTTGATGTTTTTTCTTCTAACTCCAACCAGATAGAAGCCTTATCTCCCGTGATCCTTCCTTTAATCCTTGGTGCGGTTGGAATCTTCACCTCTATCTTGGGTACTTTTCTAGTTAAAGTTAAAGACGGAGATGACCCCCAGAAAGCATTAAATACTGGTGAATTCGCTTCATCAGCGATCATGATCGCGGCTTCTTACTACCTCATTAACCATTTCCTACCAGAATCTTGGGTCTATAACGGTATAACTTACACAGCAATGGGTGTGTTTTGGGCCACCATCATCGGCTTAATCGCAGGTCTCGCAATTGGTTTAATCACCGAACACTACACAGGCACAGGAAAAAAGCCTGTGAAAGATATTGTTGAACAATCTATCACAGGTTACGCCACCAACATAATCTCAGGATTAGGTGTTGGCATGATTTCAACGACTTTTCCTATTCTTGTCCTTGCAGCTGCCGTGGTTGGTGCTTACGAGCTTGCTGGTTTATACGGAATTGCCATTGCAGCAGTTGGTATGCTTTCAAACACAGGAATTCAACTTGCGGTTGATGCCTACGGTCCGATTTCAGACAATGCAGGTGGAATTGCAGAAATGGCCGAGTTACCTCCTGAGGTTCGCCAGCGAACAGATAAACTTGACGCTGTTGGTAATACAACCGCTGCCATTGGAAAAGGTTTTGCCATTGGCTCCGCTGCCTTAACTGCACTAGCACTTTTTGCCGCGTTTAAAGAAACTGCGGGCATTGATGTCATCGATGTATCAGCTCCGAAAGTCATGGCTGGCTTGTTTATTGGTGCCATGCTTCCGTTCTTGTTCAGTGCCCTTGCCATGGGAGCAGTTGGAAGGGCAGCTATGTCAATGATTCAGGAAGTGCGACGTCAGTTTCGTGATATCCCTGCCTTAAAGAAAGCTCTAGAAATTATGGGTCGCAATGAGGGAAAACCGTCTGATGAATGGTCAGAAGACGAACGAAAGAGTTTTGATGAAGCCATCGACTCAGCTGAATATGGAAAGTGTGTAGAAATTTCAACCCAATCAGCTATTAAAGAAATGGTTGCCCCTGGAATGGTTGCCATTCTCACCCCGATCGCCGTTGGCATTGGAGGAAACTATCTTTTCCCAGGAAGTGGAGGTGTTATGTTAGGCGGATTACTCGCAGGTGTAACCGCTTCCGGCGTTCTCTTGGCACTCTTTCAGTCTAACGCTGGTGGTGCTTGGGATAATGCCAAAAAGATGGTGGAAGAAGGCTATGAAATTGATGGTGTAGTTCACGGAAAAGGCTCTGATGTTCACAAAGCAGCAGTTGTTGGTGATACAGTTGGTGACCCATTAAAAGATACCTCCGGTCCATCGTTGAACATCTTGCTTAAGCTAATGTCAGTAGTCGCCTTAGTCTTAGCCCCGTTTCTTAAAGTTTAAAGAATTTAAAGGGTCTATCGAGCTAATCAAACTAGCTCGATAGACTCGGCAAATTCTTTTCTGCCTATGTCGTTTCTCTGATAGTAAGCAGTCCCAGCAACAAAAATATCGACGCCTGCATTAAGACAAGGTTGTACGTGCTCGGGTCCAACGCCCCCATCGACCTCAATAAGGTAATTACCCTTCCCTTCAGTTCTGAGCTTGGAGATTTCCTTGGATTTGACTAAAACTTCTTCAATAAACTTTTGCCCTCCAAAGCCAGGGAAAACAGTCATAAATAAAACCAGGTCAATTTGATCTAAATAGGGTAAAAGGCCATCGATCGGAGTATCCGGGTTAATCACCAGTCCAGTTTTCACTCCTGCATCTTTAATTCTGTTTAAGGCAGCTTGGTGATCGTATTCTGGTTCCAGATGTATACTTATGAGGTCAGATCCTGCCTCAACAAAGGGGTCAATGTACTTATCTGGCTGGTCAAGCATGAGGTGAACATCAAAAAACAACTCAGAACCTTTGCGTAAATCAGCAACAGTTTGAGGTCCGAAACTAAGGTTTGGCACAAAGTGACCATCCATAATATCGAGGTGGATCCACTTTCTGCCATCATCCTCAGCAACTTGTAGTGCATTCGATAAATTCGCGTGATTACCTGCTAAAATCGAAGGGGCTAGAATTTTCATAAAAACTTTATTAGTTCAATGTTTGGTAGGCTAAACGTTGGGCAATACGGGAACCAAGATCCCGGGCAATATCGGCAAGGGCTTGACGATCTTTAGGTTGCTCAAGAGAAGAAAGGCGCATGACATGACCTCGGGAAAAAAGAGTGAAAACCTTAGACCTGTGATTGTATTTCGTCTTGGATATTTCCACTTTTGCCTGCACGCTGAGCTCAAACCCTGAGGCTAGCAGCGAATCATTAGAATTGTATGCCTGTGCACTCTTCTGATAATCTTCGATTGTAATCTTAACACGGGAGTGAGCATTCTCAGTCTCTGTAACCAAATGATGAACACCAATACGAAGAATTTCATCTTTTACACTACGGTTAAGAATGGGTCCAAGTTGTCCGGCTAAAGAACGGTTTTCAACTCGTATAGATATCGACCTGCCATCATCTTCCCCGGGATAACCCGCTTGGTACCTGCAACTTGAAAGAAAAAGAATGCCGAAAATAAAAACCCAAAGAGGTCTAAATTTCTTATTTTTCATTCATTGCTTTCAATTCCGCCACTTTTTTCTCTGCCACTCGAGCAGCATCTGATTCAGGGGCGGAGTTTATGGCTTCATTGTAAAACTGCAAGGCAGGGCGGTTACCAAGTTCTCGCCATCTAACAAGAAAGTACTTCCCATACTTCTCAATATATTGAGCAACTTCAAGTTTGCTTTCAGCAAGAGTTTGACGCATTTGATTTCTTCCGTCTTCAGCTGCATTAAATCGTTCTTTCGATACTAGGACGCGTGCCTCGTAAGATTTAATCGATTCATGAATACTTTGAGCAGGTGGTTTTGCGTATAAAATAAGATAATCTTCATAAAAGTTGAGTGCCTTGAGTGTTGAGCCTTGATCATATGCGGGACCAGACACCCTATCTTCATAAACCTTAGCCAACATAAAATACGCTTTTTCAGACATGTAATTTTCAGGGTAAAGATTTACAATTCTCTCAAGTGCATCCACTGCTTCTTCCTCTTTGTCATCTTTAAGTGCAATCTCTGCAAGAGCCATCAAGGCACGGGGTGCAAACCTGGGACCTCTGGCAAGGTTGGCGATTTCGTCTAATCGCACACGGTCCTGACTGCCAGACCGGAAGCGGGGGAATACTCCCCATTTGCGGGGTAAATCATCTTTGGCCAACCGCTCAGCAAGACGCATTAATGACTCAGCAACTCGCTCAAAATCATACGCAGTGTATGCCTTAGCGAGTAAGCGAAGATGTTCGAAACCCTTCTGCCAATCCCCTTTCTTTTCCCGTAAAATTGATGCTCTGTAGAGGGATTCAGCTCCCACAATTATCTTTTTTCCTTGAATTGAAACCATGGCATCCGATCTTCTTTTGGTAAATTTTTCATAGAGACCCAACGCTTTTCTCAATGAACCCTGTTTCTGTAGCTTATGTGCCTGCAAAAACCAACGCTTGGCTTCTTCTTGAGAATAAGGAGTACGGTCTTTAATGAAAAATCCAGTTCCCGGAAAAGTGTACTCTTTGTCACTTAAACCTGGTTTCCTCGGTGCGGGAGCACTTTCAAGGAAACTTAAACAAGTAATAAAAAAACAGAGGGAGAGAACTAGAGGAAAAGATTTCATTAGAAAAAAAGTATCTGTTAGAATCGAACAAGGGTTGCGGACCAAGTCAAGCCTGCACCGAAAGCAACCATTAAACCTAATTGACCAGGTTTCAAGATTCCTAATCTAGTTGCTTCATCTAAAGCAAGGGGAATAGAAGCAGCAGAGGTATTGCCATGCCTTTCAAGGTTGCAGAAGAATTTATCGATGGGTAACTCAAGTCGGTTGGCTAAGCTCTCCACAATCCGAACATTTGCCTGATGGGGAATAACATGATCGACCTCAGCCGGATCAATATCATGAGCAGCCAATAACTGCCTTGATGCCATTTCCATAACTCGAACAGCAGACTTGAAAATCTCCCTCCCATTCATACGCAAAAAATGTTCACGATTCTCAATGGAATTTTTACTTGCTGGTGCTTTCGATCCACCAGCTGGCTGGTATAAAAGCGTCGGATTTGCACCATCTGCACCGGATTGGAAGCCCAATAGTTGAGGCCCCTTTCCTTTCCGACCTAATACCACTGCCCCTGCACCATCACCAAAAAGCACACAGGTAGTCCGGTCCTTCCAATCCATTATGCTAGACATTTTTTCGGCTCCCACCACGAGTGCATGCCTGTATCTTCCAGAAGCTAGCATCGCGTCGGCCACATCTAGAGCGTATAAAAAACCTGAGCATGCTGCTTCCAAATCGAAAGACGCAACCTTCCCTAACCCAAGTTTATGCTGCAACTGACAAGCGGTTGAAGGGAATGCCATATCAGGAGTGATGGTCGCCACCACTACTAAATCAATTAAATCTGTAGATATGCCCGCATTTGAAATTGCATTCCGGGCTGCACCGAGGGCCAAATCACTAGTAGACTCTTGATCATCTGCAAAATGTCTTTGCTGGATCCCTGTTCTCGATTGAATCCATTCATCAGATGTATCTACTTTTTTACTGAGTTCTGCGTTGTCGACAACTTTGGAAGGAACAAAAGATCCAACTCCCAGAATAACACTACATTCACCAGTACTCATTTAAGAATTTGAAGGCCGGTTTTTTAAAGGATTTTGAGGACGGATAATTTCATTGCTTTCTCGAATATCATCGAGAACTTGGGAAAGCATGTCGTGTTGCACAAGATCAAGTCCGATTTTAATCGCTCCACAAATATGATTTTGATTCGAAGATCCATGGGCTTTGATAACATTTTTGGTAAGGCCAAGCAAGGGAGCCCCCCCGAATTGCTCCGGGTTTATCCGTTGTTTAAGGCTTCGAAACGCTCCTTTGGATAGAAGCGCCCCTGTTTTCCGCAGAGCGTTTCTTCTTAATTCTTCATCAAGGAAACTACTGATTAACTTACTCAAAGACTCGCATGCCTTGAGAACTATGTTCCCCACAAATCCATCACAGACAACGACATCCACTACATTTTCAAAAATTTGGAAACCCTCAATGAGACCAGCGTAATTAATGATGCTGCCGTCAATATCCTTAAGCATTGCATGGGTTTCATGAATGACCTCATTTCCCTTTCCCTCCTCTGTGCCTATGGTAAGCAAACCGACTTTGGGGCGTACCAACCCAAGAGCAACGCGTGCATAGTTTGAGCCTAAAACCGCATTTTGTACAATATGATAAGGCTTTGCATGGGGATTAGCCCCCGCATCTAACAAAGTAAAATACCGTTCCCGCCCAGGCCAAATTGTACAAAGTGCGGGTCTCTCAACCCCTTCGAGTGTCCGTAAACGAATTGCACTACCTGCCATTAAGCAACCCGTATTTCCGCAACTTAAAAGGGCATCGGCTTCTCCTTCCTTCAGCGCATTGAGCGCCAGGGACATGGATGAATTCTTCTTTCCTTTAATTCCGGCAATAGGTTTTTCTTCCATTCCAACAACCTCAGGGGCATGCCTGACACTTATCTGGGGTGTTGAAAGAACTGGATCTTTTGAAATAATGTCACCCAATACATCCTCTTGCCCGAAAAGCATAAAGTTTGTATTCCTTGGTGATATATCAACAGCTTTCGCTACCCCAGCTAATACTTCCTTTGGACCCTGATCTCCACCCATTGCATCAATAGCAAGGGTTATCCGTGCCTCGGTCTTATTCATGCCGAAGCCTCAAACGCAAATTAAACCTCTACGTCTAGTACTTGCTTACCGCGATACTGCCCAGTTTCCGGGTTCACGCGATGTGGACGAGACATAGACCCGTCAACCTCCTTGGATAAAAGAGGTGCTTTGAATCGATTAGCTCCGCGTCTTTTACGACTGCGTTGCTTGGAGTTTTTTCTTTTTGGCTGTCCCATAGCAAATGCTGATTAAAGCATTTGTTCCTCAGATGGTCAAGCCAAGTTAATCAAACAATCTCAAGAGAAGTAAAAGTAAAAAACGACCAATGATAGAATAACACGGTACCATACAAATAATCCAAGGCCTCGGCGGGTTAAATAACTAACCAACCAATAAACCGACAGCCCAGCTGACATACCTGCAACCAGGCAACCCCATAAAACTGGGCCAAGTTCTAAATTGTCTCTCATAACTTCCCATTTAGTAAGGCCCTTGTAGGCTGCCGCCGCGGTTAAGGTAATCAAACCAAGTAAAAAACTAAATTCTGCGGCTCTGGCTCTTTCTAGCCCCACTAAATAACCACCCACAATCGTCATCATTGAACGACTTGTGCCAGGCCACATTGCAACACACTGCATAAAACCAATACATAAGGAATTTGAGTATGTTAAATCATCCAATGTTTTATCATTGGCCGCAGACAATTCAGTGCTTTGTCGTTTTTTACGGACTTCTGCCCATAACATCAAAAGACCCCCAGCAAGTAGAGCGATTGCAATGGGTAATAAACCAAACAGAGCACTTTCAATGATGTCATCGAGAAAAGGCCCAATCATAGCGGCAGGTAGAAATCCCAACAATAGATTTATGCCTAACCTTTTACCACGAGGGTCTAGGCCTAAAATCCCTAGCGCTATCGACCATATTTCTTTTCTGTAGAGTAAAGCAACGGCCAAAATAGCTCCAGCTTGAATAACAATAAGATAGGCATTAATGGCTTCCTTGTGCTCTTTTGTTTTCGGCTGCTCAGACAAAGCTTCTGAAACTAAAATTAAATGACCTGTTGATGAAATCGGGAGAAATTCCGTAATGCCCTCCACCAACCCATAAACGGTTGCGTCCCGATAGCTCATCCCGGGAACCTGTGTTTGGTTGCTTTCCTGTATCAGTTCTGCACCTCGTACCTGTCCAATACAATGCATTGCAGGTGGAAGGGTTATTAAAAGAAAAAATAAAAATGATTGTCGAACGATCACGATAGTGTTCTACAAGGTGAGAAGCATCCAAAGTGCAACAAATAAAATCCACTTTCAGTAAAACTTAAACAATTTGATGAACAGTTCCCCCCTATCCGAACTAACCTTACAAGTATCGCAAGGCCAGGAACTTTGCTGCGAACAAATTTCTCAATCCATTGATTCCCTGATCAATCCGGAAATCATGGAATCTGAAAAGTTGATTTTCCTCAAGGCTATGAGCGAAAAAGGGGAGACTGCATCTGAGTTTTCTGCCTATGTAAATGGATTCAGGAACCGATCCGTTGATCCAGGGCTGGAAGAATTCTCTCCTCATGCCATTGATCTTTGTGGGACTGGAGGTGACAAAGCAGGAAGTTTTAATGTATCTACTTTTGTTTCATTTCTGGTTGCCTCAGGGGGGGTAGATGTAATCAAACACGGCAACCGCTCCATAAGCTCGAAATGTGGCAGCGCTGACTTGATTGAAGCCATTGGCATTCCTCTGGCACCTTCTGAACACAATCTTACTGAAGGACTAAAGACATTGAATTTTGGTTTCCTGTTTGCCCCCCAGTACCATCCTGCATTCAAACATGTAGCCCCGGTTCGCAAAAAATTAGCTGAGCAGGGTGTGCTCACATTTTTTAATGTTATGGGTCCTATGATTAATCCTGCTAGACCTGCTCATCAACTGGTCGGCACATATAATCCCGCTTATTTAGAGCGGATGATGCATGCTTTGAAAAAAAATGGTCTCAAGTCTGCCTTGATCGCACATTGTGTAATCGAAAAAGGTGATGTAAGCGGGGTGGATGAACTAACAGCTTGCGGAGAAAATTTAGTCAATGGCTTTGGTAAAATTAAGACCGATGGTGTAGAATCCTGGAATGCAGGGAAATGGGACCAAAATAATGCCTGCCTTAGTGAACTAGCTGGTGGGGATCTTCCTCAAAATCTGAAAATTATGGAAAGTGTCTTGGATCGAAGCTGCTCTGCAGGTTTACTTTCAACTATCTATATTAATGCATCAACAGCGTTTAAGCTATGCGGAAAAGTAGAATCTCTGGGCGAAGGGGTTGAACTTGCTGAATCCTTACTTGTTGATGGAAAGACTAAAAAATGGATTGAAAAAACTTACTCCTTCTTTCAGCAGTCATGAATAAAAGTCTTTTTGGCACCGATGGTATTCGTGGACCTTATGGAAGCGAGGGAATGAATGATCATATTGCCTACCGCTTAGGCCTTGCCATAGGCCAACACCTCAAGAATCAAAACATCTCAGCCGGTTCAGTAATTCTTGGAAGGGATCCGCGGATTTCGGGTAAAAACTTACAGCGGGCCTGTTCAGCCGGTATCAAAAAGGCTGGATACCAAGCATTGGATGCGGGGATTCTGCCTACACCTGCTCTCGCATTCGGCACAGCATACTTACAGGCAAAGATGGGAGTGATGGTCACTGCATCTCACAACCCAGCAGCCGACAACGGACTAAAATTATTTTCTGCAAAAGGGGGAAAGTTGTCCATTCCTGAGGAGAATGAAATGGAACGCTTGCTCCTCACAACAGAGCCGGATGATATTTATTACGAAGAAGGAGAAGAAATCGAGGTCCGTACTGAGTATGTAAAAAATATTTGTAAGTTTTTCCCGAAGAACTTCCTATCGGGAGAAAAAGTCTTACTCGATACTGCAAATGGAGCCACCTGTACCACATCCCCAGAGGTTTTTTCTCGATTCGGAGCCGAAGTTATTTGCCTACACAACGGAACAGGAATGATAAATGAAAATGCTGGCTCGGAACACCCCGAAGATTTGATTGCACAAATCACACGCTCAAGTGCCTGCCTAGGTGTTGCCCATGATGGCGATGGAGACAGGGCAGTGTTCATTGACCCCTCTGGCAAACTCATTAACGGAGATCAAATCCTTGGATTATTAGCCCGATATGCGCACAAACACGATCGTTTGAAGGAACGAGGATTTGTAGCAACTGTTCATAGTAATTCCGGACTGGATACCTCCCTGGCTTCTATTGGAATTGAGCTTCACAGAGCAAATGTGGGAGACCGCAATGTCTCGGATCTAATGAAAAAAACAGGATGTAACTGGGGGGGGGAATCATCAGGGCATGTTTTGGCACATGACTATTTACCTACTGGAGACGGTTTATTCACTGCCCTATCCCTTGCCTGTGCTTTAATCGAATCAAATAAAACTCTCACTGAAATTACCAACTGGGTAAAGCTTTGGCCTTCTAGGTCATCCTCATTTGGCGTTGATGAAAAAGTCCCACTAGATTATTGCCCGGAAATTCAAGAATGCCTTACCCAATCAATAGATAGTCTTGGTCATGAAGGGCGTATTTTATTGCGATACTCCGGAACCGAACCTCGCATAAGGTTATTGGTTGAAGCCAAAGATGAAAAGCTTATGAATGACATATTTTTCAAGATGCAGGGTACGATTGAAAAAACATTGTAATTTTCATAATTGTGTTCAGATAGGTAAGAGGAGTAAATAATTCTCATCACACCCCATGATTCAAGAAGTTGATATTGCCCAACTTGATCACCGTCTGATCAAGCAATTAGAAGCTGCTGACAAAGCTGCGTTCACTGACATTGCGTATACCACTGAGATTTATTCTTCCATTCTGAAGCAAAGCCCAGGCTGTTTAGAACTCAGGCAAAAGCTGAGAAAGCTCCAGTTTAAGCAGGAAGCAAACTCAGGAAAGAGCCTTACAGGTATCTTTGGTAAAGTGACCATTGCACCTTTCCTCCTGCGTGGTAAATCCGACGAAAACCCAACACTGACCCTGGGAAAAGCTGAAAACCTGATCACCAAATCACCAAGTAATGTGGTAGCCCACCAAATGCTTGCTGGTGCTGCTAAGACTCTTGGCTTGTTAAAAACCACTGCCTTTGCTTACGAAACTATTAAGAAAATTCAGCCCAAGGACTTAGCCAACTTAAAAAACCTGGCCAATATATACATCGAGACCGGGCAAACGGAGGAGGCTATTGAAACGGGAAATTTAATTGTCCGGATTAATCCCCGTGACGGAGAAGCTGAAGACATCATGAAACGCGCTTCCGTTGCGGCTGCCATGCAACGAGGTAAATGGGAGCAGTCCGAAGACTTCCGTACCCAACTTAAAGACGAAACTGAGGCTCAGGCTCTTGAGCAGGCATCTAAAACCATGACAGATGCCAAGGGTCTTGAAGGTCTAATTCGTCAAGCCTACGAAAAGGTCCAGCAAGAGCCCAATAACATCAGCCACTACAAGCAACTAAGTGACTATTACCAACGTTATGGTGATCTGGAAAATGCAATTGCCTGGATTCAGCAGGCTCGAGCACAGGAAGCAGGAAAAGGTGATGTTTCACTTGAGGAAAAAGAAAGATCTCTCACATTGGAATACTTTGACCACTCTATCGATCAGTGGGAAAAAGCATGCGCCCAAGACCCTGAAAATAAAGACTGGGCAAAGTCTTTAGTAACAGCAAATGCAAATAAAAAACAATATCAGTTTACTCAGCTAAAGTCTTTGGTAGAAAGATATCCCAACGATTATGGATACAGGTATGAGCTCGGCCTTTTTCTTTTTCAAGATGGAAAATTTGATGAGTGCCTGCAACATTTTCAACTTGCTCAAAGAAATGCCAAAGTGCGACTTGATGCTATATTATATCTTGGAAGGTCCTACAGCCGAAAAGGATTTCATGACATGGCTATCGAGCAATTCTCGATCTTAAAAAGTGAAATCCAAGTCATGGACGACCGCAAGAAAGATGCGACTTATGAACTTGGCTGCTGCCATGAAGCAATGGGAAATAAAGATAAGGCTTTTGAAGAATTCAAGTCAGTTTACTCCGCTGATATATCCTTCCGTGATGTTGCCGATAAAATCAACACTTTCTACCAAACCAAAACGGCAACATAATAGATTGGCGGAGAGGGAGGGATTCGAACCCCCGGTACCTTGCGGCACACCCGATTTCGAGTCGGGCACATTCGACCACTCTGCCACCTCTCCAAGGGATCAATACTTGCCAAGCAGCTTGAGAGAGGCAACATTTTAAAAACAAATACAACCTCAATTCATTGATTTCCGCGCTTGCTTGGAAACCGATTGTAATTTTGAATGATGATTATGCCTAGTGTAACCAATTTTTTCCCCTTTTTTATTTTCTTGCTTCTTTTCAGTTGTAAATCATCGAAGATTGAAAACATCGACTTCTCCGATGGGTCCTACGAGGGGGAAATAAATAAGAATAAGCAAAAACATGGAAAAGGGTTCTTTCGCTGGAATGATGGTTCCTATTATAATGGTCTCTACGAAAATGATAAGAGGCATGGTGAAGGCAGATTCCTCTGGGCAAATGGTGAAACATATGAGGGGATTTATGTGCAGGATAAAAGAACAGGTCGTGGCACTTACCGTTGGCCGGACGGTTCCATCTACAATGGTTCTTTTTTTAACGGGAAAAGACATGGTAACGGAATTTTTACTTCTGTGGACGGAATTCGCTATGAAGGGGAATGGCTTCATGACGCTCAACATGGGAATGGAAAATTAATTTTTCCAAACGATAAAATCCTCACTGGTACATGGATTGAAGGAAAATTAGTGTCATCTAACTCAATTCCCCCTCTTGCTTCTCCCCAACCGAAGTTACAAAGCACAGATCTCCCTGTGGTTGATCTGCTAACTGTTCAAGACTCAAATATTGAACTACCAGAACCAACTGAAAGCTCTCCAGTAATTGCCCTTCCAAATGTAGCGACAAAGATTGAAAAAAGCACTCAGCCTGCAGATTCACCTCGATCCCCGAAAACTGTAAACGAAAACTTTCCTACGAAACAAAAGGATCAAGCTGTTGCTCCTGTGCCACCCCAGGCAAAGCCTGCCCCAAAGAAAGTGGAAGAATTAAACAAAAGCATAAATGCTGGAAATCATTCTCTTTCTGAAAATGTCAACACATGGCGAGGAACAGCAGAAGATGTTGAACTTCGGTTTATTACAGAGCTCGTTAACGGCTTAGACACTATAAAAGATAAAAATTCCGGTCAGGCTTTCACAGGCAAAATGATCATAGTGAACGCCAACGGTGACCTTGTTGGAGAATTAAATCTTCAAAATGGGGTTATGCACGGAAAAGAAATCTTCTATGACTCTACCGGCAAAGTGGTTGAAGAAAATGCTTGGAAAGCTGGTCGTAAGTTATAAAAGATCCGGCAGTTTTTAGCTTCATTTTGCGAGCATTCAAATGCTCGAAATTTAATTTAAAAAATTATACACGTTAATGGATAAGGTTTTTTTTGTCCTTCATCATGACTTAGAATATAAAGTATATGGTGGACACAAAAAATTCGATATCTAGCACCTCTCTTACCTTACCTTTTGATCCCAGCGAGTTCCCTCGTGAACTCAAAAGGCATTACATCTCAGCGACTGATGACGACTTGACTCGCATGCTTGGCCGGACTGACTTGGCTGACCTTGACTCTGTTTATGCTCACATTCCAACATCTCAAAGATTTGAAAATGGTCTTACGGTTCCAGATGAGCTCTCATACACAGACACATGCTCCCATGTTGCTGATCTTGCCTCCAAAACAAACCTAAAGCCTTCTTTCATAGGAGATATGCTCCCGGTATGGAGTGTAGACCCGGTCGTTAATTTTGTTTCAAAGCTAAGACCTCTAAGCACTTCCTACACCCCCTATCAACCTGAACGTAGTCAAGGGACATTGGTGACACACTGGATTTATCAATGTGCTTTATCCGCACTCACTGGCTTTGAGGCTATCAATACTTCTCTTTATGACCGATCATTTGCCATGTATGAGGCTATTACTTGTGCCATCCGCACCAACAATAGGCCCAAAAAAATCTTACTAGCCAGTACTCTTTTCGCCAACGACATTGAAGTTCTCCAAACCCTGACCAAAGAGACAGGCATTGAGTTCACTTTCCTCGAAAGTGAACCGACAACCGGCTTACTCAACTACTCGGACCTCAAGAAAATGGGTTCTTCTGCTCAGGAATTTTCAGCGTTTGTTTTCCCTCAAGTCAATTCCTTAGGCCTCTTAGAAAATGTGGACTTGCTTTCCGACTTTTGCACTTCAGCTGGGATCCGTTCTATCGCATCGATTGACCCATCTCTCTTAGCCACCGGCGGTCTCAAAGATCCTGCAAGTTATGGGGAAAACGGGGTAGACTACATCGTTGGAGATGCCCAGCATCTTGCCACGGGGCCAACCTTTGGAGGTCCTGGCCTTGGCTTATTTGGCTGCCGTTACAACGATAAAAACAAACGGGATATCCGCCATACGCCGGGAAGATTTATAGGCAAAGGAAAAGACATAAACGGACGAGATTGTTTTGTTATGGTACTCTCGACTCGCGAGCAACATATCAGGAAAGAAAAAGCGACTTCCAATGTTTGCTCAAACCAAGCATTTTTAGCTACCCTTGCAGGTGCAAATCTATTAGCCAAGGGAGATAAAGGGCTAGAAAAAGCACTGGCAGCCGCCATCTCGGCCAAAAATAGTTTCATCGAACTAATCAATCATCTAGACGGTGTTTCACTCGCCTTCCCTCATTCTGAATCATGCAATGAAGTAGTGGTCTCGGTAAATTGTTCCGTCGATAAATTGATTACGAAAGCTGGAGACTATAATTTACACTTAGGTGTTAATGTTTCAGATCGTACAATCGCAACAGACTCTAGAAATCTTCTCAAGCTTACCTTCACCGATTTGACTGGCCCTCAAGCCTTGCAGTCGCTACAGGAATTCTTTTCCCAAACTTTCCAACGGAAAAGTACGCCTTTAACCACTGATGAGACTTCCATATCCGATCATTTTCTGCGTAAAGACTCTCCAGTTCTCCCGACTTTTTCAACAGAAGAGATTTCCCATTATTTTGAAAAACTAGCAGAATTAAATGTTAGCCCTGACGATGGGTGTTATCCACTTGGCTCGTGTACCATGAAATATAATCCTTTAGTCAACGACTGGGCTGCGGGATTGGATGGCTTTGCACATGCACACCCCCAAATGCCAGAAAATGATGCACAGGGACCGCTATCTGTTCTCTACGAAATCCAAGAATGGTTTAAGAACATAACTGGGCTTGCTGGTGTCACTACGCAGCCCGTTGCCGGTGCTCAAGGGGAATTAGTGGGCTTAAAAATGTTTCAAGCATATCATCGAGACAAAGGAGAAACATTTCGTCGTAAAATTTTGATTCCACGATCTGCCCACGGAACAAACTTCGCCACTGCCGCAATGGCCGGATATCCTGATGGTATTGTATACTTGGAGGCTAGTGACGATGGCACCATAGACATGGAAGACCTTCACAATAAGCTCGCTGAATTTGGCTCCGAGCTTTGCGGGGTAATGATTACCAACCCCAACACCTCCGGTATTTTCGAAAAAAACTTCCAACAAATTTCCAAAGCAGTACATGAAGCTGGTGGTCTGGTTTACATGGACGGAGCCAATATGAATGCGATCGCGGGCATTGTGGACCTCAAAACACTTGGGGTCGACGCAGTCCACAATAATTTACATAAGACTTGGACAATTCCCCATGGAGGGGGCGGGCCCGGAGATGCCATTGTTGCGGTTTCTGATAAATTAATAGATTTCCTTCCCGGTAAACAAATCGCCCAGAATGAAATAGGGGAATTTGAGTCCTACACTGCCCATAAGAGTATCGGCAACTTCCACAGACATTGGGGAAATTTTGGTCATAAAGTCAGGGCTTACACCTACCTTCTTCGTCTTGGGAAAGAAGGCATACCGATGATGGCTTCGGTTGCGGTACTCGCCTCTCGCTACTTACTAAGCAGACTGAAAGAACATTATTCCACTCTACCTGCTTATGGTGAAAGTGCACCAAGAATGCACGAGTTCATCCTTACACTCAGCGACAAAGAGTTTACTTTTTTAGAAGAGGCAGGTATTTCCAAGAACAAAGCTATACCCCAAATTGGCAAACTCTTTTTAGACTTCGGATTTCACGCACCTACCGTAGCTTTCCCAGAAATTTTTGGCTTAATGATTGAACCAACTGAAAGCTTTACAAAATCAGAGTTAGACCGGTTTGCCGATGCGGTGATTGCAATCAAAGAGCTTATCTTGGAAAACCCCAAGGTTTTAATCTCCGCACCACATTTTACACCCATTGATAAAGTGGATGAGGTCTCAGCGAACCGTACTTTGGTCCTTCGCGAACCAATCCAACATCTCCCGGCACTTCCTTATAATCGAATTAAGAATTCGACCCTAATGAATTTAAGCATCGAAGATATCAAGAATAAAGTCATTGATGCAAGTGAAGCCGCACAAGCAGGTTAAGTTTGACCCCAAGGATGCGATTATACATTTTGTAGATATGTCCAAAGAAGAAGAAGTTAAACCTCTCGTTTCCAAACCCGGTATCATATTTGATCTGGTTCTTGCCATCGCATTCTTTTTTTTCATGCGTAATGTGCTGGTTCCTCATGTACCATCTCAAGATCCTTTAGCGGTTAATATAGTGTCCAGCATGACCTCATTTTGCATGACCGGGGTTTTTTGGATTGCAACCAATATGTTGCGGGTAACTTGGGTGGACTACTCCAGAAGGCAAAAAAAATAATTTTTGGCTCTATTACTTTTCAGAGTATTTCTGCAGGTCATGGAGCAGTTTACCCTGAGGTGTACCTTCGACCTTCACTCCTGCTTCGCATACTTCCTCAGTTATTAAGCACCCTTCCTTTCTCATCCTTGCCACCAGAGAATACTCATCGTGGGGAATGAGATAATTCGAAAGCTTACATTCACCTTGTAGGATAGTGTCAATAGCTGAAGACAATTGTTCGATTCCGAGTTTTTCTCGTGAACTTACAAATTTTGCATCCTCATCTAGCATCCGTGCGTGAATTCTTTCGGTATCTGAATCAACAAGATCTACCTTGTTAAAGACAGTGACTATCCTTTTTTCCTTGGCACCCAATTCTCGAAGCACATCGAGAGTGGTATTCATTTGTTCTTCAAATTGAGGGTTGGCAAGATCAACCACATGCAACAATAGATCCGCAACCAGGGTTTCCTCCAAAGTAGCCCTAAAAGCATCAACCAACCGGTGAGGTAGCTTGCGAATAAAGCCTACGGTATCTGTCAAAATAACCATTCGACCACTGGGAAGTGTTAATTTCCGACTTGTTGGATCCAGGGTTGCGAATAATTTATCTGCAGATAGCACAGACGATCCGGACATTGCATTAAGCAATGTAGATTTTCCCGCATTGGTATACCCAACTAATGCGATTGTGGGTAAAGGAATACGGTGTCTTTTCTTTCTGCTTGTTTCCCGTCGGGTGGAAACCTGTAAGATTTCTTTTTTAGTAGAAGCAATCTTATCTCGTAGCATTCTTTGATCAAGTTCGATCTGGGCCTCACCTTCTCCTCGTTGAGTAACACCGCCTCCTCTTTGTCGACCAAGATGAGTCCATGCCCTCCTAAGTCTAGGAAGGGAATATTCAAGCCTAGCTAGCCTTACTTGAAGGGATGCTTCCTTAGTCTGTGCCCTCTCAGCAAAAACATCCAAAATAATTTCATGACGATCAATAACTAAAACTTTACTTTCTTTCTCCCAATTCCGCTGCTGACTTGGAGAGATTTCATTATCAAAAACAATCACATCACACTTTAGCTCACCCACTTCTTTTACAATCTCTTCCAATTTCCCTTTTCCAACAAGGTGACCGGGGAAAGTTTTCCTAGTACGCACCACATGCTTTTTCAAAATCTTAATGCCTAAGTTAGAAACTAGTTCGTCTAATTCTTCGAGTAGAGATTCTGCTTCATCACGCTCCTCTTCTCTTTGGATGATAGAAAGCAAGTAAGCATTCTCTACAAGCCTAGGTTTTTCTTGGACTTCAAACATTGGATATTTTCAATCGACTCAGCTATACAAAAAAAGAGGCTCGATCATTCATGATCGAACCTCTCTTTTTAAGAAAATTTCGGACAAGCTTTCCTTTTAGCTTACTGCTGCTTGTGCTGCCGCTAGGCGTGCTGTTGGAACACGGAATGGGGAACAACTTACATAGTGCAAGCCAATCTTATGGCAAAACTCAACGCTCTTTGGGTCTCCACCATGTTCGCCACAAATGCCGAGTTTGATATTGCGACGACCCGCTTTTCCTTTCTTAACCCCGATCTCCATAAGCTGCCCAACACCACTTTGGTCAACACTGGCAAATGGGTTTGCATCAATAATGTCCAATTCGGTGTAATTCGGTAAAAAGCTTCCAGAATCATCCCGGCTCATTCCCATGGTGGTCTGAGTTAAGTCATTGGTTCCAAAGCTGAAGAATTGGGCAGTCTTAGCAATCTCATCTGCAACCAAGGCTGCACGAGGAATCTCTATCATGGTACCGACCATGTATTTTACTTTTTCTCCCTTCGCTGCAAAAACTTTTTTCGCCGTGTCGTGAATAACCTGAACTTGAAGTTCAAGTTCGCGGGGGAAACCTACGAGAGGAACCATAATTTCTGGATTTACCTCAATACCGCTCTTTTGAACAAGAATAGCAGCTTCTATGATTGCCTGAGCTTGCATTTCAGTAATTTCAGAATAAGAAACGCCCAAACGACATCCCCGGTGACCAAGCATGGGATTGAATTCATGGAGATCTTCAACACGCTTTTTAATCGAAGCCAAAGAAACGCCAAGCTTCTTGGCTAAGTCACGCTGAGCTTGCAAATCATGTGGCAGGAACTCGTGCAAAGGCGGGTCCAGCAAACGGATTGTTGCCGGTCTACCTGCAAGAGCCTTAAATATTCCCTGAAAATCCTTACGCTGGTAAGGAAGTAGCTTTTTGAGGGCTTTCCTTCTGTCTGCTTCGTTGTCGGCGAGAATCATTTGGCGCATTGCATCAATACGGTTGCCTTCAAAGAACATGTGCTCGGTACGACAAAGCCCAATTCCCGTGGCACCAAAGGCAATGGCATTTGCCACCTGAGATGGGGAATCCGCATTAGTGCGAACCGTCATCTTGGTTGCTTTCTCACACCAATTCATAAGCTGTGAAAAGTTTTGGTACGCTTGGCTCTTTTTGGGGTCTAGTTTTTTCTCAACCAAGACCTGAATAATCTCAGATGGAGCCGTTTTTAACTCACCTGCGTAAACCTCACCGGTGGTACCATTGATTGACATGTAGTCCCCTTCCTTAAAGGTCTTACCGTTCACTTTGACAGTACGATTGTGATAATCTACATCAAGGTCAGCAGCACCACAGACACATACCTTGCCCATTTGTCGGGCAACAAGGGCAGCGTGGGAGGAAACACCGCCTCTTGCGGTTAAAATTCCTTCTGCCGCAATCATTCCACGCAAATCCTCAGGAGATGTTTCTTGGCGCACTAATAAAACAGTACTTTTCTTGGCTGCTTCCACAGCGCGTTCAGCATTTAAGCAGATCTTACCTGATGCGGCACCTGGTCCAGCGGGCAAACCCTTGCAAAGCTTGCCTGCAGCTTTTTGCGCAGCGACATCAAAAACAGGAGCTAATACTTGGTCAAGTTGCTCAGCAGGAACTCGAGTAATCGCAGTCTTCCAATCAATAAGTCTTTCCTTTACCATTTCTGCGGCAATTCTAACAGCCGCTAAACCAGTACGCTTACCGTTGCGGGTTTGCAGCATGTAAAGCTTTTCATTTTCAATAGTAAACTCAAAATCCTGCATATCCTTAAAGTGTTTTTCCAACTTTTTTTGGACAAGGACTAATTCCTTGAAAGGTTTAGGTAGGACACGTTTAAGCTTGGCGACCGGTTGCGGAGTGCGAACACCAGCAACTACATCTTCCCCTTGGGCGTCAGTAAGGAATTCACCGTAAAGGACCTTTTCGCCAGTGGCCGGATCACGAGTAAAGCCAACACCAGAACCCGACTTTTTGCCTGTGTTACCAAAAACCATGGCTTGTACATTTACCGCGGTCCCCCATTCTGCAGGTATACCATATTTTCTGCGGTAAACAGTTGCACGGTCATTCATCCAAGAACTAAAAACGGCACCAACCGAGCCTTCTAACTGCTCCCAAGGGCAGGTTGGAAAATCCTGGCCGGATCTTTTCTTTACAAGGTTTTTGAAACGAGCAACCAATTCTTTCATTTGCTCTGTTGAAATCCGGGAATCATCTACCTCGCCTTTATCTTTAGGAAATATCTCCTTTTTAAAATCTTCAATGAGAGCTTCAAATGGGTCATGATCTTCGCTTGGAAGTTTTTGCACTCCCATTACCACATCACCATACATTTGAATAAACCGACGATAACAATCCCAGGCAAAACGAGCATTACCGGAAGCTTCAGCTAAAGCACCAACTGTTTCATCGTTAAGACCAAGATTTAGGATAGTGTCCATCATTCCTGGCATAGAATCTCGAGCCCCTGAACGGACAGAAAGCAACAGTGGCTTTTTCATGTCACCCAACTTCTTGCCAAGCTGTTTCTCCATGATAGCAACAGAATTCTTAATTTGCGCATCAAGACATTTGGGATAGTTGCGTTTGTGGTCGTAGAAGTATGAACAAACTTCTGTTGTAATCGTAAACCCTGGAGGCACGGGTAAACCAATCTTAGCCATTTCAGCAAGATTCGCTCCTTTGCCGCCAAGCAACTCTCTTAGCTTAGCGTCGCCATCCGTCTTTTTTCCAAAATCGTATACATACTTTGGGTCGTTAGATTTTGCGGAACTTCGCTTTTTAGCGACTTTACCGGTGGATTTACTCTTGGCGGATTTTGCCTTCTTTTTCTGTGCCATTTTTTGAGGTTTAAGTTAGCTTCTAGTTTGAATCAATCTCTTCCTGAATTTTCAAGTAGAGTTTTGAAAACGAAAGTAAATTCATCTTATTTTTTCAGTGTTTTGTCAACGGGTGACTTAGATACCCGTAGTAAGTCTGTAAGATTTACTCGTTTAAGCATGGACGAATTTGTAATAATCGTTCATAGATTCACTTCAGATTTCAGCATGCTTGCACGCCTTCAATACATATAATTATGACCCTTAAAGATTCATCTGGACCGAAGTCTTTTGGTGAGCGTTTTCGTAACGACGGCTTACTCAGTGCTCTAAAAAAGAAGAGCAGCAAAGACCAGTCAGATCCAAACGCGATGCATTTTTTAGATCATCTTGAAGAATTAAGGTGGGTCATTTTAAAATGTGTTTGTGCTTTTATTTTAGGGTGCCTTGGTATTGCTGTCTTTATGCAGGACTCCGTAAAAATCCTGCAAGTCCCTCTGATCAAAGCGGTGGAAGACTTCGGTGAAATTGGTATCGATCTTCAAAGCATCGGACTCGAAGAGTATGAAGAACCCTTGGAAAAACAAAATGTTGACCTTAGGCTCCTTCGTAGTGCTAAAGAAATTGACCTTCTTAAATGGGGCATTGAGAACCCACACCACCAAACTCGGATTCTGGCCCATTTTGCCAATGGTCAAAACCGTAATCTGCTCCAAGTCATCAGGTCTTATTCCCCTATTTTTATTGCCATGAAAATTTGCTTTCTGGGTGGGCTTGGAATCTCCCTGCCCGCGATCCTGTATTTTGTGGGTGGTTTTGTGGTGCCTGGATTAACTCCCAAAGAAAAAAGGATTTTCTTTCCAGGTTGTGTCGCCGCCACCCTCTTGTTTATTGCCGGTGCCTCCATGACCTACCTCTTTATCCTTCCAGTCTCCCTTGCTTTTACCATCGAATTTTCTTTCAATGTATTAGGGTTAGATGTTTATCGTCCCGAGGCTGGCAACTACTACAGTACAGTTATTTGGATGACATTCGCGGTGGGGCTTGCATTTCAATTCCCGTTGGTACTTGTTTTGCTCATACGCATCGGAGTCCTTTCAGTCAGTAAATTGCGAAACAGTAGAAAAATCGTTCTGGTCATCCTTATGGTATCGGCGGCGTTGATTACGCCAGGTGGGGATCCTGTCAGCCTATGTATCTTAACGATCCCTCTTTATGTGCTTTATGAATTCGCTATTATTATTGGTTCTATTATTGAACGGCGTAAAGCGATAAGAGAATGGGAAGAGTGGGATGAAACCATTCAGGGGGAAAAGCCTGCATACCCAAAAATCAAGAAAACTCCATGGTGGGTTTACTTTCTCCTCGTTGGTTGCTTGGTCTCGATTGCTTTGCTGCTATGGAAATACAAAGATAAAATTGAACATTCTGTGGATAGCTTCTCACTCAATCCCGAAACCACCCAAAAATCCACTCCAACACAAAATCCACCGAGAGAAAAAAACTTGGAGAGTCACCCTACCCTTGTGAGTGATATGGTAAACAATGATGCATTTCTTTTACAACTCACTCCTTTAGCCAGAGATGAAAACCGGACTGTAACCGAGGGGAATAACACAGCTCCCATTCTTTACAGAGCAAAAATTCTCAAAAAACCGTAAGTAATAAAAACATAGGCTTGCCTCTAAGAGCACAGCCATCAAGAATGGTTGAATGAGTAATGAAAAACAATTCGGGAAGCAAATCAAAGTACTCCGCGCCAAAGCAGGTCAGACTCAACCACAGCTAGCAAAGGCGAGCGGGGTTGCAACTTCAATTGTGAATGATGTCGAGAATGGCATTCGTTCCGCTGGTTCCAAAACCGTTAATAAAATTGCCCTCGGACTTGGGTTGAGTGATCAGGAGAGATATCTTTTAATTTTGGCTGGACTCAAATTTTCCAAGCGTGATTTTCTTATCCCTGACTTTGCTGACTATTCACCGGAACTTTTAAATTTCCTACCTTATGTCCTGAATAAAGCGGGGATTAAATCAAAGCATATAAAAAAGATTGAATTACCCGATCAACAAAGAAAAAACCTTACAATAACTTTAAAAACAAAAAAGAAAATTCAACTCGATATTAGAATCTCTGCATCCAAAGAGTAGTGTATGGAAAGCATGCGGCTTGATAAGTGGTTGTGGCACACACGGTTTTTCAAAACTCGGTCTTACGCAACTGATGCATGCAAGGGAAATCAAATTAAAGTAAATGAGGTTAAAGCAAAACCCTCAAAAGAAATAAAAAAGGGAGATTTGATAGAGCTAAGAAAAGGACCGTTGCTCTTGTCTATCCAGGTAATCGAACTTCTCACGCAAAGAGTTTCTGCGGTCAAATCGAAAGAATTCTTTAAAGACTTAACTCCCCCAGAAAAATACCTAGAAGCAGAGGCAGAATCTAAAAGATTTAGAATGCAAACCAAGGGAAAGCCGACCAAAAAACAAAGACGCGAACTCGAAGAATTTCTTTTTAACAATGAATTGTAATTAGTTATCTCTGCCTGTATTCAATTAAACACTTTTTTCTCTTCATATCAGTAATATTTTTTTCCACAGGGAACTAAAGGTAAGATTTGAACTAAATCTCGCTGACCGAAGAAATAAAAACCACTTGCCACAAACTTTCTCGAAGTTCATTACTTATTGTGATGAAAAAGATTTTATTCCCACTTCTCACTCTTTTACTTTTGGGTTGTTTTTCCTCTTGCGTAAGTACTTCCCCCACTCGCACAGCTGGTCCTGAAAATACGGTCATGCTCCACTGGCTTAGTTCTGACCAAGAAGGATTAGTCCGAAGCACAGGAAATGATGGTAATGCAAGCAGAGATGCTAAGTTATTTACCGGTAAAGCGATTGAAACCTTTGAGCAAAGCCCAACAAAATCAGTTTCCTCTTGGCAAAATGGTAAAAAGCACGGCGAAACTGTTGAGTTTTTCTACAATGGGCGAAAAAGAAGGTCGATTAATTATCGGGATGGTAGCAGGCACGGTCTGTCATCTGAATATAGAATTACAGGAGAATTATTACGCGAAGAGACCTTCGAGAATGGCAAGCTGAATGGACCCAAAACTGAATGGCATCCCAATGGACAAAAAATCCTAGAGATTGTCATGAGAAATGGATCCCCTCACGGCGAGGCTAATGAGTGGTACTTGGATGGCACCCAAAAGTCTTCAACCATCTACAGGCATGGTTTGCGCGAAGGCCCATCCTCAGAGTGGTATCAGTCAGGGCAAAGGAAGCTTGGTCTTTTTTACCAAAAAGATAAACAGCATGGGCTCCGAACCATTTGGTACGAATCTGGGCAACAGAGACTGATTGCTCAGTTTACAGATGATAAAATGGAAGGAAATTCCAAAGGGTGGTTCCCCAATGGTCAGCAACAGTTTGATTACAATTTCAAAAACAATCAGGAACATGGCATTTGCACTGAATGGGATCCAAAGGGGAAAAAGATTTCAGAACTCCGTTTTGTTGATGGGGCTCCGATTCAAAATCTCTTAACTGGACAGCGAATTCAAACTGAGGAAGATATATCTGAGAAAAATACTGATGTTATTAATTTAGTAAATGAATCCCCGGTCATTCCAGTAAATCAGACACCAGGTGCTAAAACCATCGATCCTCCAACTGAAAAGCCTCTGGAAACAAAAATTGTCAAAGAGCAGCCAAATATTCCAACAATTAAAATCCCTAAACAACCGGCCAAACCAAGTGCAATACCTTCAGATGAAATTGTTCCTAGTTTGGAGAAACTCCCTCCACCTCCACCTGTTGTTCCCCCTGAGCCAACCCCGGCCCCAGTTTTAAAACCCGCAACCCCCAAAAAGCCGACCGGGAAAAGTATACCCAAAGCCACAAAACAAGTGGAACTGAATCCATTTGGTGACAACCTGCCTCCAGTTCCCCCTCTACCTCCTAAAGCTGTAAATGAGGCACAAACTCAACAAGTAATTCCGAAAGTTGAGACGAAATCAAATTCAATTCCGCCCCCCCCTCCTCTACCTCCGATTACAGTGGATTCACCGAAGCCTACGGAAAAGAATAGTCCACGACAAGCGCCGCCTCCTCCGGTTGATGACTTCAATCCGTTTGACCAATCGCCGCTTCCATCACCGGTTAATCAAGAAGGAAACATAGCACCTCCGCCTCCTCTTCCACCAGCAGATGGTTTTAATCCTTTTGATGCTCCTCCTTCCCCGGCAACCAATGCAAATCCTTTTGATAATAAAGCAACAGACAAAAAAGAGCCAAAGGATCCCTTTGATTTTGCTCCCTTACCTCCACCTGCTCCATTCAACAAAGATTTAGATAAAAACGATACATCCGTTCCTTTGGGTAATGTCTTTAATACGCCACCCCCCACTGCAACAGAACAAGAATTCAATCCATTTGAACTGCCACCACCTTCTAACTAATTATGCTTTTTAGCAGTTTTAGAAAAGTGGCAGCCCGGCAGGGATTCGAACCCCGACTGAGAGTACCAAAAACTCCTGTGCTACCATTACACCACCAGGCTAGCTCATAAAACATTATGAAACCAGCCAGTCTAAAGTCAAGAGATATGGAAGTAAGAAATTTAATACATGGAAAAATCTAAATTCAAACGAATCATTTTAAAAATTAGTGGCGAAATTTTAGGTAGCCGAAAAGAAGGAGAACCTATCTATGCTCAATCCCTAGAAAAAATATGTGCTGAAATTAAAGCGGTTGCTGATATGGGAGTACAAATCGGGCTTGTGGTGGGAGGAGGAAATATTTTTCGCGGCTTACAGGGAAGCGATAAGGGGATCGACCGAACAACTGGAGATTCCATGGGTATGCTTGCTACCGTCATTAATGGTTTGGCGATCATGGACCGCCTTGAAAAAATGGGGGCCGTGGTGCGCGTACAAAGTGCGATCCCCATGGACAAACTCGCAGAACCTTACATCCAAAGAAGAGCGATCAGGCATCTAGAACGGGGTCGCATCGTAATTTTTGTCGCGGGTACAGGAAATCCCTATTTTTCCACAGATACAACCGCTGCCTTGCGGGCGAGCGAAATATCTGCCGAAATTATTCTCAAAGCGACAAAGGTTGATGGAATTTATGACAAAGACCCTCATAAGTTCAATGACGCCAAAAAGTATCAATCATTAACTTATATGGAATGCTTAGAAAAAAGACTGTCGGTTATGGACTCTACCGCTTTTTCTCTTTGTATGGACAACAAAATGCCAATCCTTGTTTTTGACCTAGAAAAAGAGCAATCAATCAGAACGGCCGTTTCTGGTCAAACTATCGGAACAACAGTGCGCTGATTACTTTCTGAGCATAAACCACAAACAATCTACCAGAAATATAGTCATGGAAACAGAACCTATCTTCAAAAAAATGAATCAAGACATGAACAAATCAATCGATCATGTCACTCATGAATTCTCTACCTTACACACGGGTAAAGCAAACCCTTCGATGGTCGAAAATATTACTGTTGATGTTTACGGATCTAGTATGAAACTTCGAGATGTTGCTGCGATCACCACTCCCGATGCTCGAACTATTCAAATCCAACCTTGGGATAAATCTACCGCACAACCGATTGAAAAAGCTTTAATTGATGCAAGGCTAGGAATCACCCCTATCGTTAATGGTGAACTCATCCGTATGCCAATGCCAGAATTAAGCGGTGAACGCCGGGAAGAACTTTGCAAAATGGCTCAAGGCTTTGCGGAAAACAGCCGCATCGGTATTCGTGCCTCGAGAAAGGAAGCGATGGATGCACTAAAAGTAGCACAAAAAGACGGATTACCAGAAGACGATTTTAAAAGATCCGAAAAGGAAGTTCAAAAAATTACAGATGACTCGGTTAATAAGATAAACCGTGCACTATCGTCGAAGGAAGAAGACTTGCGCACGGTTTAATTCTTCTTTTGTCTGCCCACCTGAGTTAGTAAATTTTTCGATCTTTTTTTCTTTTGATGAAAAAAATCGTTCTCAAACTAGGAACGGGAATCTTATCAGCGGGACATGGTAATATCCATCAAGCCCGGCTCCAACACCTCGCACGAGGTATCTTACAGCTTCGGCAAGAAGGAGTTGAAGTCATCATCGTTAGCTCGGGTGCAGTTGGGCTTGGCATGGGTAAGCTGGGTTACAAGTCTAGACCAAAAGAGATGGCAGAATTAAGAGCCTGTGCATCTATTGGTCAATGTTTGCTCATGAATGCATGGACGGAGGCTCTTAGTGAAGTTAAGATGATTCCCGCTCAAGTATTACTTACCCGCGAAGACTTCAACCAACAGGGAAGATCTGAAAAGGTTAAAGAAACCTTACTTGCATTACTTCATCACCAAGTTGTTCCAATTGTAAATGAAAATGACTCTGTAAGTGATGAAGAGATAAAATTTGGTGATAACGATGTACTCTCAGCGCTTCTTGCTTCCTTAAGTGAGGCTGAAATGCTTGTTATTCTTTCCACAGCTACGGGCTTAATGACCCACAAAGATGCTGGCACTCTGGTACCATTTATCGCTGAAATAACCCCTTCCATCGAACAAATGGCTCAAGGTACTAACAGCCCAACCGCAGTTGGTGGAATGATTACCAAGATAGAAGCAGCTAAAATAGCTACGAAATCAGGCTGTGCTGTCTTCATAGGAAGTGGAGAGCAACCTGCAAACCTAAATGAAATCTTCAAAGGTAAGGCTGTAGGTACTTTTTTTGCACCGGCGGGGCTAAATCTTGTAGACCGAAAGAAGTGGCTTGCTTTTTTCCCGAAGGCTTGTGGTTCTTTAGTTGTCAATAATGAAGCCTACCGTGCGGTTACGGAACAAGGAGATAGTTTACTTGCATGGGGGCTGTGTACCGTCGAAGGAAAATTTAAAAAGACTGATGTAATTTCAATTTCCACGCAAGATGGGAAGATTTTTGCCCAAGGTATTACTCGTTTCGATTCCGAAGAATTACTTGCAATCAAAGGGTTACAGAACGAAGAAATCATGGCCCTTTATCCAGGGAAAAATCAATTGGAGGTTGTGCACCGAGATCATTTAGCTCCAACTTTTACTCCAATTTCTGAATAACCTTGCTCGAATCTTAAAATTAAGTTGATACCTATTTCCTGTGTACGACTACGAAGATGAAGAAGATGATATCTTTGGGGCTCCCCCCAAGGTTTCCAGTGCAGTGCCTGCTATTGATTTTCAAAAAGAGCTCAACCAAGATCAGTTTAAAGCTGTCACCGCACCAGATGGTCCAGCTTTGGTCTTAGCCGGAGCTGGCTCGGGGAAAACCCGTACCCTCACTTACAGAGTTGCCTACCTCCTTTCTCAAGGCGTTAGCCCGGAAGCCATCCTTCTCCTTACTTTCACTAATAAGGCATCCAAGCAAATGCTAGAACGCGTGGAAGAGCTGACTGGGATTGGTGCCCACCGATTTTTAGGCGGTACATTTCATCATGTCGGCGGACAGGTCCTTCGTTTATTTGGTGACTCCATTGGTTTACCCAAAAGTTTCACCATTCTAGACGATGGGGATTCTGATTCTTTGTTGAACGAAATCATTCGAGATTTGGACCCTGATTTTTTTAAGGCAAAAGAAAACCCTAAAGCTAAACCAATTAAGGGAATCATAAGCTTTGCCAGAAATATCATGACCGATGTCGTCCAAGTAGCGAGGGGACGCTATCCGAGTAATGCCGAACTAAAAGCCAAAATTGAATCCTTTGCTCACCACTATCAGGCTATAAAATTGCAAAGAGGATTAGCCGATTACGATGACTTACTCGTTTATTGGCTAGAAGTTTTAGAAACCAACCCCGAAGCTGCTTCTTACTATCAATCTCGCTTTTCTCATGTTCTGGTCGATGAATATCAAGATGTTAACTGCCTACAAGCTCAGATTGTAGACAAAATTGCAGCCAATCACCAAATCATGGCTGTTGGTGATGATGCCCAATGCATTTACACCTGGAGAGGGGCAGACTTAGACCAAATTCTTAGTTTCCCAGAGAGGCATCCTTCCACAAAGATTTTTAAAATTGAAACCAATTACCGAAGTTCGCCAGAAATTTTAAACTTAGCTAACGATATTCTCAAAAGCAGATCAACAGAAGACAGTTTTTCCAAGGAGTTAAAACCATCAAGGCCGCACCAAGACCTCCCCGTCGTTGTTCCCACAATGGATGCTTATCAACAAGCAGACTTCATTCTCTCAAAAGTACAATCCTTGTACGACTCAGGCGTACACTATGATGATGTCGCCATCCTTTACAGGGCACATTTTCACGCCATGGAACTACAGGTTGAACTATCAAGACGAGGAATCCCATTTGTCATCACAAGTGGGATGAGGTTTTTCGAACAAGCTCATGTTAAGGACCTTGTGGCTCAACTTCGCTTCGTCGCTAACCCTAAAGACAACACTGCTTTCTTTCGCTTTGCATGCTTACTTCCAAAAGTTGGAGAAAAAACAGCTGCCAAGCTTATTACCCTTGCCCAAAAACATGCCAGCGCCAATCAGTGTGCGACCGTAGACGCATTAGATTCAACAGAGGTAATATCCAAAGTTCCCAAGGATGCAAAAGAAGACTGGAAAGAACTTGTAGAAACACTCAAAAATATTGCTATACTTACGGCTACTGCGACACCAGCACAAATCGTGGAAGGTGCAATTGGTGGTTGGTATCAAGACTACCTGCGTGCCACTTATGAAAATTGGCCAAGAAGAGAAGAAGATTTAGAAAGTTTAATCGATTTTGCGACAAAATTTGAAAGTATCGCTGAGATGCTCTCGCAACTCGTTTTACTCAGTTCAGAATCTGGTGATCGAGTGGTGCAAAAAGGTGAAAGGTGCTTACGATTATCGACGATTCATCAGTCGAAAGGCTTAGAGTACCCTCATGTATTTTTGATTGGCCTAGCTGATGGCATGTTCCCTAGTAAGCGGGCAATTGACGGGGAAAGCGATATGGAGGAGGAAAAGAGACTTTTTTATGTTGCAACAACAAGGGCGGAAAAATCATTGCATTTGGTTTTCCCTATGCTCTCCAATCAAAAGGGGACACCAGTGCGGCTTATGCAAAGTCGTTTCATTAAAGAAATCGATGATTCCCGCTATGAACTAGTAAACGTACACTCTTCCTTTGGCCCAGGGCGGGGTTTCTCTCAAGGATGGAATCAATATGGATCCAAAAATCCTTATGGCCGTGGATCCCGAGGCCGCTCTTTTTAGAGACTAGCTTCCCAGTGCTTTTTTTAAAGTGCGCCACCCAAGTAGTGCACAGTCATGTCTTTCACTAAAAAGACGAATTGATTCGTATACAAACAAGTCACCCGGCAAGCTGCGCCCCTCTTCGCACTCAACATACTGGAGTACTTGCTGGATTAAAACCTTGGTCTTGGAAACTGGCAGACCTCGTACATGGCATGCCATTAACGACGCACAAGCGGTGGCCAAAGCAGAAGCTTGCAATTGACAACCAATGCCTGCAATGAATCCATCCTGCTCAAGTAATTGAATAGTACAAATATTTCCTGTCTGCTGGCTACAATGACTACAAGTATGTGAAAAGCTAACAAGCTTTTGGTAATATTGAGGATTGCCCGCATGTTCCTCAACAATCTCACGATGGAGAGGTTCTTCTTTCACTTAGAAGTTATTTTTCCACATCATTGACTCAACTGGCTTGGGACTTCTCTGGTTATACTTGGCAGAAGATTTTGCCTGATAATCAACTTCTACATCCCCTTCCACCGCAAAGTAAATTAATTGGCCTATGGGCATCCCCGCGTATAATCTAACTTGCTGTGATACTGAAATCTCCAATGTCCAATGGTTACAAAATCCGACATCTCCCTTACCTGCCGTTGCGTGGATATCGATACCCAATCGCCCCACACTTGACTTACCCTCAAGAAAGGGAACAAAACTTCGGGTTTCGGTATACTCTAGAGTAGATCCAAGATATGTCTTACCGGGTTGGAGCACGAGACCATCCTCTGGAATCTCAAAATGTTCAACTTGGTTGTGCTTTTTGGCATCAATAACCTCATCCACATAGCACGCGAGGTGTCTGGAAAGGTGAACATCATAGCTATTGGTCCCCAAACACTCACGATCGTAAGGATCAATAACAATATCTCGAGTTTCAATGGCTTGTAAAATAGATTGGTCGGAAAGAATCATATCGACAAAAGTTTCTCTTAAATTTTTGAGTCTTTTCCAATCTTATTGAATTAAAATTTCTAAACAAGATTAATGGAAAGAGAATAATAATCTGAATTTTATTTTGGTAAGAATAAGAGTAAAAAAAACCTCCCGGTTTCCCGGGAGGTTTTTATTAGCCCTGCATTACGCAAAAGGCCGATATATCCCAGGAGCCGGGACAGGATATTCCCCATCTTCTCCTGGCACTACTGGAGGTGTAGTACTGAAAGTGTAGTCATCGATACCGGGAGCATAGTCCCTACCCTTTTTCAAAAGCTCATCCGCATTAATTTCTTTACCGGAATAACATGCTTCTCTTCCTAGAATAGCAGTAAAAGTACTCATAGCACCATACTCCGCTTCATTATAATATTCTCCCTTGTGTAAGGTTTCTATCAAGTCTTTCTGTTCTTGATAGTGACCATTTCCAGAACCAGATACGCGAATAGGGTCACCTTCAAATGGCTCAATAAACCTAGCGACTGAACATGTTCCTTTCGATCCATGGGCATACTCGGCTACATGTGACCATCCACCTTTCAAATGCCGCCCTTGGCTGTACATTTTTGTACCATCTGGAAAAGTGTACTCCACGAAAGTATGATCGAAGATTTGAGATAGTTTTCTATCTCCACCCATACGCATCTCACTGCCTCCCATTCCATTTGCCTTGACTGGATACATCCCTTTGATCCAACACCCAATATCTAAATTGTGAATATGCTGCTCACATATTTGATCCCCGGACGCCCAAGTAAAGTGGTACCAGTTATTAACTTGGTACTCCATCTCAGTCATTCCTTTTTGTTTTGCACGGTGCCAGATAGAATTGCCATTCCAATAGACACGGAGAAGGTTGATATCACCAATAACACCGTCCTGAAGTTGCTGAACATTATCTTTAAAGCGATCTTCATGCCTTCTTTGCAAACCAATACCGACAGTAAGTCCCTTTTCTTTCGCTAATTTGGCTGATTCTAAAACACGCCTCACTCCGGTAACATCACTCGCAACAGGTTTCTCCATAAAAACCTTTTTCCCTTGATTTACCGCGTACTCAAACTGCTGGGGTTTAAAACCTGGGGGCGTTGCAATCACAACCATATCCACATCTTCATTGATGGCCTGCTTATAACCATCAAGACCTCCAAAAATTCTACCTTCTACATCAATTCTGTCTTCTCCGTACTTCTTTTTAAATCCTGCGATTTTACCTGCAGCTTTTTCAGGAAAAGCTTCAGCAACCGCCACGAGTTTTGTATTGCAGCGAATACCTTTTTCTTTTTCCAAATCTTTGGGAGCGTCAAGTATTTGCCCAATTGCACCCGTGCCACGTCCACCCAGGCCTATGGCTGCAACCCGGATGGTATCGCTTTGCAGATTTTCCCCTTTGGCTACATAGGGAAAACTTGCCGCTACTCCGGCAAGGGCACTGGATCCGATAAACTTTCGTCGTGATACTTGTTCAATTTCTTTCATATTTTTTGAGGTTAAGAGAGTATGGTTAAATTTTATAAGGTTGGGAAAGGCTTTCAGAGGAGCCTTGCAGGTCGCCCAAAGACCATTGTATCCCATCGAGGAAATGTTGCAAAAGAAAGGGCGTCCACCAAGAAGCTTTGTTGTGACCAAAATTGGAATAAAAAACTCGGCCTTTCCCGTAAGACTTAACCCAGGAGACTGGATAATCGTTGGTGGGGGAATTCCCTTCCTTGCCCGACTTGATTGCATCTAAACCGACCAACACCCGCAATTTCGATCGGTTGTAGTCCTTGTACTGATAAATCTCATCCGAAAAAGAAAATTCTTTGCTCGCAAAGGCTTGATTCACCGCGTGATCAGGATCTTCCACAATAAAAGGCCATTTCCCACCTGCATTCCAGGGATGACCCGCAAAGCAACCACCAATCATTTCTGTGTACTCTTTCCACTGCGGGGTTCCGCCATCAGAGGCGGCATGAAAACCTACAAAAGCTTTCCCCTGTTTGATAAAATCAAGGATGGCCTGCCTTTGCTCATTCTTCGTAAATGCTTTTTGCACACGGGTACAGTTGTTGAAAATAAGCAAATCGTAGGAAGACAAACCTTCGGGGGTAAACTTTTCCGTAGTAACGGTAAAATCCGCGGTGAATAGCTTGGTCTTTTCGCTCATTACTTTCAACGCTTTTACCCCGGTAGGGATGGACTTATGCTTAAACCCACTCGAATTGGAATAAACCAAAGCCTTGAATTTCTTAGAGGGCACCGTCTGCAATTCCCCTGGCATAGCTTGGCGAATTTTACGCTCTTCATCCACTGCCAGAAGAGATGCGGAAAACACCGACAAACAGGAAAAGCATAATATTCTCAGGGAAATCTTCATAAAGGTAACGACTCCAACAAGGAACAGGTTTCAAGGCAAGAAATATGTATTCCTCTATAAAAAATTATTTACCGAGGCCCCCCGAAGAATCATTTGCATTTCGGGCATACACCGAATGCCTCCATCACATGACTCAGTTCAACAAAACCAAAATCATCCGCAACTTCTTCCAATTCCTTTTCCATGCAGACATCAATCCTTTCACTCCTGCCGCAACCTCTGCAGGTCAGATGATGGTGATGGCCATGACCATGACTCAGGCAATAAACCTTTGTACCATTCTCCCGAACCCCTAGTTCCACAATCTTAGCTTTCTCAAATTGGTCTAGGCATCGATAGGCGGTGACCAAATCGCAAGCTTCATTCACAAGTGCTGCGTGGGCCTCTTCTGCTGACATCGGGGCTTCTGCCTCAGCCAAAGCCCTTAAAATTGATTTACGCTGGTCGGTAATTCGTAATCCTTTTTCACGAAGTCTCGCAATCGCTTCATCAATTAGTGAGGTCATCAGAATAAGTAAGGCTAACCCACCCGTTTTGATCAACCCATAAAATGATTTCTTACTGGTTGAAAGCCATCATCTTTAGTTTTTTAGATAGATGTAATACAGGAATGTACTTATTCCTTTAACGGTTGTCTTTCAGATTCAAAAGATTCCAATTTGCCACAAAGACAATTTCTGACTAACAATTTCCCACTCATGGATATTATTGAAAAGAACCAAAAAGTAATGGCGGAATTTGCCAAACAAAGTCCCAAACTTGCAACACAACTTGAAAATCTTGACTGGAGTGAATTAAAGAAAGCCCTGGATGAATGCCTTTCATCTTCTGGGGAAACCGGCATACCCCGTGAATATGGACCGGCTTCTTATCTGCCGATCTTGCCAGAAAGCCCCGAACAGCAAGCCCGATATGAGCAAGCCTATGAGCACGGCGAACAGCTTATTAGGGATGGTAAGACCGCCACCTTTACAGTTGCCGGAGGGCAAGGTACCAGGCTTGGATATAATGGCCCCAAAGGAACCCTCCCGGTAAGCCCCGTCAAAAAGAAAACTCTCTTCCAATTATTCGCTGAGCAAATACTTGGAATGTCTAAAAAGTATGAGGTAACCATCCCATGGTATATTATGTGCAGCCCTTTAAACTTGGAGGAAACGCACGCACATTTTGAAGAAAATGACTATTACCGCCTGGGCAAAGAAAACATAAAGTTCTTTGCCCAGGGTG
>Ga0206130_10000599_pt1 | contig 59317 bp, 51 predicted proteins | sample Helgoland_Spring_9_FD_148637 | JGI IMG/M metagenome (GOLD analysis project Ga0206130, IMG submission 148637) | Pelagic subsurface seawater microbial communities from Kabeltonne, Helgoland, North Sea - Helgoland_Spring_Bloom_20160512_1 | ecosystem: Environmental > Aquatic > Marine > Epipelagic ... | reverse complement strand
CAAGGTTTTCATCCGAAATACTTAATTTCAGAAGAATGGCGGAGAGGGCGGGATTCGAACCCGCGGTACCTTGCGGTACACAGCATTTCCAATGCTGCACGATCGGCCACTCTGTCACCTCTCCAGATAGAAAATTAAGCTTCAAATTAATGTCTTTCGTTCCCCTGATCGTCAACGCTCAAAATAAAAAATAAAATTCGACAGGTCGGAAAATGTAAGTTTTTCCAACCTCAAGGTCTTTTGGTGTTTGCCTGTCGTTTAAGATTAGGTAAAAAGAAAAGGAATGATAGCCAACGAAGTCGCATACAACGGTAAGGTAGAGGGAGATGTCATTGTGACTAAAGCCGATGCCGTAATTAACTGGATCCGCAAACACTCGGTTTGGCCAATGCCTATGGGCTTAGCCTGTTGTGCGATTGAACTGATGGCTTCGGCTGCCTCCCGCTACGATATCTCCCGTTTTGGGATGGAAGTTATGAGGTTTTCACCTCGCCAATCTGATTGCATGATTGTGGCCGGAACGGTTACCTACAAAATGGCGGAAGTTGTTCGTAGAATTTATGACCAAATGGGAGACCCCAAATGGGTGGTTGCCATGGGTGCCTGTGCATCGACCGGTGGTATGTACCGTTCATACGCGGTAATGCAGGGAGTGGATTCGATTGTTCCCGTCGATGTTTATGTCAGTGGTTGCCCACCAAGACCAGAAGCCCTATTGGATGCCATGATCAAATTACAGGATAAAATTGGAGATGAGTCTTCAGTCAAAAACTTGAAAAATAAACCGTCTGTGGTCGCGAGTTAATTTTCTATGATCGATCAAGATTTCACCACCAACCTAATTGCAAAGCATGACTATTTATCCAAGATTTCACATGCTGATTGCCTGACCCTTTCCTGCTTGCCTGCCCATTGGGTAGAATTTGCCAAGTTCCTTAACTTAGAAGAGACTTTCGAACTTCTTGTCGATTTGACTGCGGTTGACCAAGGAGACACTGCCGATATTCGTTTTGAGGTGGTCGCCCATTTTTACTCGCGCACACACCATGATTATCTGCGTGTTCATATTGATTGCTTGGACAATGAATGCCCTGAGGTTGATTCAATTGCCTCAATCTATCCGGCAGCTGATTGGCACGAAAGAGAAGCATTTGATATGTTTGGGATAGTTTTCGCAGGCCACCCAAATCTAAAGCGAATTTTAATGTGGGACGAGTACCCATACCACCCTCTTCGCAAAGAATTTCCCCTGGCAGGAATTGACACCCCTTTACCAGCAGCTGATGTCGTGGAAGCAACGGGTGCTTCCGTTGAGCCAGCTCCAATGATGGGAGGGCCATTCGTTTCTCCTGGCAATGGTCCCATGAGCGATGCTGAGCCGCGGGCCAAAGATGAAAGCTGGACTGAACAAACTGAAAAGCCTGTATGAGCACCACCACTAAAGAAATTTCAATTGGAGATGTTGCCGCCCGCCAAGCTGCTGGGATGAGCCAAATCGAGGGTGAAGAACGCATGGCTTTAAATGTTGGCCCCTCACATCCAACAACTCATGGGGTACTTCGTTTAATCATGGAACTTAACGGTGACATGATTGAAAAATGTGAACCCGTTCTAGGTTATTTACATCGCGGTGATGAAAAGATTGCCGAGAATATGACCTACAATCAATTTGTTCCTTACACCGATCGACTAGACTATTTAGCTCCACTAGCCAACAATGTGGCCTATGCTATATCCGTTGAAAAGCTCGCTAATTTGGAAATACCTGAAAGGTGTCAAGCTATCCGCGTACTCGTTTGTGAGCTTGCCCGAATTTCTAGCCATCTCTTAGGCATGGGTGTATTTGGTATGGATGCAGGAGCGTGGACTCCTTTTATGTATACCTTTACTGAACGGGAAAAATTATACACCCTTTTCGAAGAGTTAACAGGTGCCCGTTTTACAACCAGCTACACTCGTATTGGAGGAGTTGCTCGAGATGTTCCCGATGGTTGGCTTGACCGGGTAACGAAATTTTGTGACCAACTGCCCAAGGCAATTGATGAGGTTGAAAAATTGCTGACTCGAAATCGTATTTTTATAGACCGAACTGAGGGAATCGGAGAAATCTCCAAAGAGAATGCATTGGCCTATGGATTGACTGGTCCAAACCTTCGAGCCTCCGGGATAGATTTGGACCTTCGTAAGGATAAGCCCTACTCTGGCTATGAACAATATGACTTTGATGTACCTATCGGTACTCGCGGAGATTGTTACGACCGATATTTAATCCGCATAGAAGAAGTTAGACAAAGCATTCGCATCGTCAATCAGGTCATTCAAAATTTTCCTACTGGTGCATGGTATGCAGAAGATGCCAAAAAGATCTTTGCTCCGCCCAAAGAAAAAATTATGAACAGCATGGAGGAGTTAATTCAAAATTTTATGATTGTAACCGAAGGACCTCAGATGCCTTCAGGTGAGGTATATTTTGAAGCTGAAAACCCAAAAGGTGCTCTCGGCTTTTACATAGTGTCCAAAGGCGGTGGAGTTCCTTACCGCCTGAAAATTCGGGCTCCAAGTTTTTGTAACCTTAGTATTTTAGAAAAACTTGTACCAGGCCACTTACTTTCTGATATTACTGTCATCCTCGGAAGTCTTGACTTTGTTATGGGTGAGTGTGACCGATAAGATTTATTGCCATGAACCTTTCTGAAGAAACAATTCTTAAGATTGACGCCCTGATCCCGAAGTATCCGGAAAAACGCAGTGCTGCCTTAATGATTATTCACCTGATTCAAGATGAACTTGGAGCGATTGATCTGGAAGCCTGTGAATGGATTGCAGATAAGCTGGAATTGCAGCCAATCAATATCCAAGAATTAATTACTTTTTATCCGATGTTACGAGAAAAGCCTTGGGGTAAGAAACACATCCGGGTGTGCAGAACTTTACCTTGTGCTCTTCGTGGTTCTTACGCTACCTGTCAAGCTCTGGAGAAAAAGCTTGGCGTTAAAGAAGGCCATGTTCGTGATGATGGAGAGTATTCGATTGAGTTTATGGAGTGCCTTGCGGATTGCGGAGAAGGCCCTGTTGTTATGGTCGATGAAGAAACTTATGAAAATGTAGATTCTGGCAAAGCTGAGGAACTTGCTGATCTTCTGAAAAGCGGGAAGCTTGAAAAATCCAAAAAGTTTGTCAGCTATGAAAATGCCCTTGTCCAAGATACTAGCTTAGAGGTGGCCTCCAAACCAAAACCTTCGAAGAAATGAGTAACAAAAGCACGCCCACCGAGAGAAGGATCATATTGAAAAATGCAGATGATCCCAATTATTCAAACAAGATCGGTTGCTATCTCCGTGAAGGGGGATATTCAATGTTAAAAAAGTCATGCAAGATGAAACCCGAAGATATAGGGGCAGAAGTTCTTAAATCTGGTGTCCGGGGTCGGGGTGGTGCGGGTTTTCCTGCGGGTATGAAATGGAAATTTTTGGACAGGAAATCCGGTAAACCTATTTATCTAATCTGTAATGCGGATGAGTCAGAACCCGGAACTTTTAAAGACCGGCAAATTATTCACAAGGACCCTCACCAATTGATAGAGGGCATGATGATTGCCGCCTATGCCATTCAGGCAAAACAAGCCTTTATTTACATCCGGGCTGAGTTTTTCGAAGGTGCCCGTATTCTGGAATCAGCGATTGCTGAGGCCAAAGCCAAAGGGTTTTGTGGAGATAAAATCCTCGGCAGTGACTTTTCCTGTGACTTGGTGGTTCACCGAGGGGCAGGGGCTTACATTTGCGGCGAAGAAACTGGCCTTATTGAATCGCTTGAAGGTAAGCGGCCTAACCCTCGTATTAAACCCCCTTATTTTCCAGCGGTACTGGGACTCTATCAATGCCCAACGATTGTGAACAATGTGGAAACCCTTTGCAATGTGAAGCACATCATGGAAATAGGTGGGGATGAGTTCGCCAAAATTGGTAAGCCCAATAACACGGGTACCCGCATATGGTGCGTTTCCGGCCAGGTCAAAAAACCAGGCTACTATGAATTTGAGTGTGGGGCACTTACATTAGGGGAAATGATCTATGATGTTTGTGGTGGATTATTACCTGGGCGATCTTTGCAAGCTGTCATTCCAGGTGGGTCTTCTTCTAAAATACTTCGTGCTGACGAACGATTTTCTGGTAAATTAAAAGACGGAACTGAATTTGATTGGGGGGTTGAGGATATACCGCTTGATTTCGATGGCCCGATGGCAGCTGGTACTATGTCCGGTTCAGGGGGTATTATCGTTATGGACGACACCGTTGATATGGTTGAGGCAATGGCAAATATCAATGCCTTCTATGCTCATGAGTCCTGCGGTCAGTGTACTCCCTGCCGTGAAGGTTCTTTGTGGATGAGGAAAATTACACAGCGCATGTGTGACGGGGGAGCCCGTGAGGAAGACGCAGACCTTCTGCTTTCTGTGGCCAATCAAATCGAAGGGCGTACCATTTGTGCCTTTGGGGAAGCGGCTGCCTGGCCGACTCAAAGCTTTATTGCAAAATTTCGTGACCGGTTTGAAGAGAAAGTTAAGAATCCGGAACGTAAAAAATCTTCTCTTCAGCTCATCTGATTATGATTTCTAAAAAGAATAGTAAGGTTGTACCCATTGTCTTAGACGGTAAAGAAGTTGAGGTGCCAGAGGGCATTAATCTTGTAGATGCTGCAGCACTACATGGTAAGGAAATACCCCATTATTGCTATCATCCACAACTAAGCGTAGCCGGTAACTGCAGGATGTGCTTGATCGAAATGGGAACGCCGATGAGAAACCGTGAAACCGGGGAGGCGATTTTAGACGATGATGGAAGCCCCAAAATAGGATGGGTGCCCAAGCCTGTGATTGGTTGTGCGACCAATGTTTCCCCCGGCATGCATGTTAAAACAGAATCCGAAAAAGTTTTAGGTTGCCGCGAAGGAATTATGGAATTCCTCTTGGTAAACCATCCCTTGGATTGCCCGATTTGTGATCAAGCGGGAGAATGCAGGTTACAAGAATTTGCAACAGACTATGGCCGTGGATACAGCCGTTTTGTTGAACGTAAAAATGTAAAGCCTAAGAGAACCCGCCTTGGGCCCAGGGTGACCTTGGATGATGAACGCTGCATTCTTTGCTCTCGCTGCATACGCTTTTGCCAAGAGGTTCCCAAAGATGATGTGCTCGGCTTTGTTGATCGAGGAAGTTTTTCAACCCTTACATGTTTCCCCGGTCGTGAACTGGATAATAACTATTCCCTCAACACTGTTGACCTCTGTCCTGTTGGTGCCCTGACAAGTTCAGATTTCCGATTCAAAATGAGGGTGTGGTTTTTAAAAGATGCTGATAGCATATGTCCGGAGAGCAGTGCCGGATGCAATACCACGGTATCGAGTCGTGAAGGCGAACTTTACAGGATCACCCCTCGGCGTAATGACTTGGTCAATGACAGTTGGATGCCAGATAGTGGCCGAGAGCTTTACAAGTCAGTCAAGTCTGACGACCGAATATTGTCTTCGCACATCGAGCAAAATCCTTGCACCACAGACGAGGCAATGGTTGAAGCAATCCGTTTACTAAAAGGTAAAAATATCGGAATTGTAGGCTCCTGTAAATCGAGTCTGGAAGAACAATTTCTAGTAAACCAAATATCGAAAAAGACCAAAGCCAAGAACTATATTAGGGGGCATTTCGCCGAGGATGATGGCATTTTATTATCCGCAGATCGTACGCCCAACCTTCGAGGTGCTCTGGTTTCTGGATTCACTCAGAAATACCCCAAAGACAATTTGCTCTCTTTGTCGCAATCCCTCGGCAAGAAACAAGTGGATGCCCTTTTGGTGATCGATGAAGACCTCGACGCTGCTCAAGTGGATGCGGCAAACTTGGATGGGGTCCCAATTGTTTTTATTGGTACTCAGGCTAACACAACCAGTAATCGTGCATCTGTGGTTTTGCCCAGCCTTACCTCTTTTGAAAAGTCTGGGACTTTTGTGAATCGTAGCTTTTATGCTCAGTTTTTCCGTCAGGCTGTCCCCGGACCGGCTGGTATTTTACCTGACCTATCTCTACTTTCCCGCTTACTCAATGGATTGACAGAAGATGAGGAAATAATTCCGGATCAAAATTCTGTTTGGAAGCTAATGAATAGCGTCAGAGGTTCGGTACTCAAAGGCATTTCTCTTACCGATGTAAAAAAAGAAGCGGTTTTACTTGATAGCTCAAAATGGTCCGATTTACCATTCGTTGAAGCAAAAGCTTTGCATTTCGAACCAATTCAAAAGGTAGAAGCCTAATATAATGGAACTCTGGAATAGTTTAGAGCTTTGGCAAATTGTGGCAATTAAAGTTATTTTCGCCTTCATGATGATTGGGGCGGTCATGACTATGGCAGGGTATTCCGTTCTTGCTGAAAGAAAAGTAAGCGCCTGGATGCAAGGTCGTGTAGGTCCTAACCGGACGGTCCTTCCATTTATTGAGCACATTCCTGTGATTGGCCCTTTCTTAAAAGGGCTGGGAGTCTTTCAGCCTCTTGCTGATGGTTTAAAGTTTTTATTTAAAGAAGAAATCGTTCCCGGACATGTTAATAAGCTTTATTATTACTTGGCTCCTATCATCGCTTTAGTGCCTGCTTTGACCACCATGACAGTTCTTCCTTTTGGGGAGTTTTTTACCGAAGCTGGTGATCGTATACCCTTGATGCTCGCCGATCTCGAGGTTGGTATCTTATTTATTTTGGCGGTTTCTTCTCTTGGAGTTTATGGGATTGTATTGGCTGGTTGGTCCTCCAACAGTAAATATCCTTTTCTTGGTGGTATTCGTTCCTCCGCTCAGATGATTTCTTACGAACTGGCCATGGGTCTATCCCTGCTGCCCATATTCTTGTGGGTGAGTAAGCCTGGGATTGATGTGGCTGCCTTGAGCCTTGTGGAGATTGTTCATTCTCAAGACCAATCGATGTGGTTGGTTTTCGTACAACCTCTATCTGCCCTTATCTTTATGATTGCTTTGTTTGCCGAAACCAATCGCTTGCCTTTTGATATGCCTGAATCAGAAACAGATTTAGTTGGCGGATTCCATACAGAATACGGAAGCTTTAAATTTGGTATTTTCTTTGTGGCAGAGTATGCCCACATCGTGATCGGTTCAGCTATTTTCACCACCATCTTTTTAGGAGGATGGCATTTCTTACCCTGGATGGCTGACCCTTGGCCTAGTACCTGGATTGGTTCTATTTTGGGGGTGGTGTGGTTTTTAACCAAGACCATTGGATTAATCTTTTTCTTTATCTGGGTTCGTTGGACTCTTCCTCGTTTTCGTTATGACCAAGTCATGAGCCTAGGTTGGACAAAACTGCTTCCCTTGGCACTGGCCAATCTTTTATTCTATGTGATTTTAGTAACCTGGCTGGATCAACCAGCTTCTTAACCGGAGTTATTTCATGGCAAAAACTGTAGTACTCGAACGAAAACCTCTTTCTTTATCTGAGCGTACTTATCTGCCTCAGATTGCGACTGGTTTAAAAACCACTTTTTCTAATATGTTTAAGAAAAATGTTACCCTTCAATATCCTGAGGAAAGACCTGTAATTCCTCAGAATTACCGGGGAGTGCCTACATTGGTTAAGGATCCAAATAATCGTGAAAAATGTGTTTCCTGTCAGCTATGTGAGTTTGTTTGTCCTCCCAAAGCAATTCGCATTACTCCTGGGGAAGTGCCTGAAGGTGAAGCAGATAGAGAGCATGTAGAAAAAGCACCCAAGGAATTTGAAATTAATATGCTCCGCTGCATTTACTGTGGTTATTGCCAGGAAGTTTGCCCAGAAGAGGCCATTTTTCTTCAGCAGGAGTATTCATCATCAGGGTATTCTCGTGAAGAAATGATCAACAATAAAGAAAAGCTTTATGAGTTAGGTGGAGTGGTTCCAGATAAGCACTACAAGTGGGATAAAAAGAAAAAGGCTGAGCAGGAGGGGAATTCTCACTAATCTTACTTTTTGGTGTTGAGACTTTTCCTCCTTTAAGGCTTATATATTTCGAGTCCTGAATTTTGCTTGTTTAAATACGCCATCCTTTGTGAACCTTATCGATTTTCTATTTTTAGTTTTTGCCACTCTCGCAGTAGGTGGCGGACTCTTAATGATCTTCTCACGGCATCCAGTATCGGCCGCTATGTTTATGATAATCTCGATGGTAAGTGTTGCTGGTTTATTCGTTTTACTGGAATCATTCTTTCTAGCGATCTTACAGGTTTTAGTCTATGCTGGAGCAGTCATGGTTTTGTTTCTATTCATTATCATGCTTCTGGATGTGGGCCCCGAAGGATCGAAAAGCTCAAAAATTAAGTTACTGTCTGGGCTAGCAGGGGTTGTGTGCTTTGGTATTTTGATGGTATTTTCTTTGATCTTGGTGCTCAATTCTTATCCAGAGTGTAGTAGTTGTGCGGTTTGGCCCACTTTGGACGATAATAACTTGGTTTTGGGACAGAGCCTGGTATTTTCTACGAGTGTTAAAAGCTTTGGTTTTGGTCTTTTTTCAAAATACATGCTTCCCATACAGGTAGCTGGCTTTTTGCTCCTTGCCGCAATGGTTGGTGTCATCATTCTAAGCAAAAAATTTGTGCGGGAGGGTAACCCTAGCTGAGCAATGGAAAGTGTGACTCCACATTATTTCTTATTCCTCGCTTTCCTGCTCTTCGGCGTCGGTTTTCTTGGCGTAGTCATTCGCCGCAACCTTCTTATTGTTTTAATGTCTTTGGAACTCATGCTCAATGGGGTTAATATTGCTCTAGTTACTTTCTCAAGAGTGGGCCTAAACTTGGATGGTAGTCTCTTTGTTTTTTTTATAATGACCGTGGCTGCTGCGGAAGTAGCAGTGGGCTTGGCTCTGCTTGTGGCCCTTTACAAAAAGCGACAAAGCATTTTTTCTGAAGATGCAACCTTACTACGAAACTGAAGGTATGGAATCTGTCATCCTTAGCGTTCTTTTACTGCCTTTGTTGTCTTCCGTAGTCACCTTGTTGTTTCTTCGGAAAAATGGGAACGTAGCGTCTCTTTTGTCTGTGGCAACCTCCGGCGGAATCTTAGTCTTTTCTCTTTATATTATCTTCCAGACTGGAGACACAGTTTTTGCTTGGGAAATGACATGGCTAAAGTTAGCGGGATGGGAATTGAAATTTGGATTTTTAATTGATGGAGCGGCCCGTTTACTTTTATTCGTGGTTTCCTTTATTGGTTTTTTGATTCACATATTCAGTCTCGGGTACATGCATGATGACAAGGCCAAGCCTAGGTACTTTGGTGGTCTTTCAATCTTTATGTTTTCCATGTTGGGAATTACTTTAGCTGATAACCTGATCATGATCTTTGTTTTTTGGGAGCTTGTTGGTTTCAGTTCTTATTTACTCATTGCCCATTACTTCTCCACCGACGAAGCAGCCCAAGCATCTAAAAAGGCTTTTATTGTCAATAGGGTGGGGGACTTTGGTTTTCTCATTGGTATTGTTCTGACTTATTGGACCTTTCAAACTGTCAATTTACAAGAAATCCGAAATCTTGTAGACTTTGACCCCAGCCTAGTTACCACCACATTATGTCTCGCCTTAGCGTGTGGGTTTATCGGTAAATCCGCCCAGTTTCCCCTCCATGTTTGGTTGCCTGATGCTATGGCTGGTCCCACACCTGTTTCCGCTCTTATTCATGCCGCAACGATGGTAGCTGCCGGAATTTATTTACTATTTCGTATCGATTTTATGTTCACTGTGGATGCTTTAAGTTTATTAGCCACACTTGGAGCAACGATGGGCCTTTTTGCTGGTTTTTGTGCTCTTGGCCAACGAGACATTAAAAAGATTCTTGCCTATTCTACTCTCTCCCAACTTGGGTACATGTCGGCTGCTTTTGGTCTTGGTATGCCCGGGATCGCCTTGTTTCACTTAATGACACACGCCTTTTTCAAAGCCCTGATGTTCTTGGGGTCTGGCTCTGTCATCCATGCTTGTCACCATGAGCAGGATATTTTCAATTATGGTGGTCTCCGTAAAAAGATGCCTATCACCGCCCTTACCTTTTTGACTGGTGTTTTGGCCATATCTGGGGTGAACTTTTTATCCGGATATTTCAGTAAAGATGCAATCCTCTTGGGTGCTTACAATTCAAACATGATTGTCTTTGTTCTTCTTTACACTGGTGCTTTGCTCACTTCTCTCTACATGTTCCGCCTTTACTTTTTGACCTTCGAGGGAGATTCTCGTTCCAAGTCAGCCAAAGATGCGACCGAAAGTTCCGTTCTCATGACTGGTCCATTGTTGGTTTTAGCTTTTCTTTCCGTTGTGGGTGGGTATCACACTTTATTTCCTGACCCAATAGTCGGTGTGTTGCTCGATGATATCTCCCGGGTGGCGGCCATGCCTAATCACTTGTGGATGGTTGTCCTTGGGACCTTGGCATGGATTATTGGTGGAGGGACCTCGAAACTCTTCTATGGACGGGCTTTCAACGGGGAACCTCTTGAAGCTCGATTTCCTACTCTTTATGATCTTTGTAAAAGTAAGTTATTTTTTGACGAGATCTACGGTTTTTATGTTTCCAAAATCCAAGACCCATTTGCCCGCTTCATTGAGGTCATGGAATTACTTTTTATATCCGGTCTCTTAGTCCGTGGCTCTGCCGGGGTATCTGCCCTTTTTGCTCTGCTCGCAAAAGCTTGTTATGCGGGGAAAATTCACGCTTATTCCTTTTGGTTTATCTTGGGAATTATTAGTTTTGTTGCTTATGCAATCGGTTTTCTCGGAAATTAACTTATAATGTTATCTTTAGATCAGTTTCTTCTTTTAGGTTCGATTGTTGTTCCAGCTTTTGTCTCTTTATTGCTTTTTGCTGGTTTTGGAAACACCGATAATTTCGCGAAAAAACTGGCCTATATCGGGTTTGGTTTCCCATTTCTTGCCGGTATTGTCTTATTTTTTCGCTTTGATGAAGGAGATAATGGATATGCTTTTGAATTTTTATGCTCCCGTTTTGGTCTCCAAGAACTTGGTATTCATTTTCACCTTGGATTAAATGGCGTATCCTCTCCTCTTTTTGCAATGGCTGGGATTGTTGGCCTTGCCGCAGGCCTTGCCGCCATTAACTCCGGAGCTGATCGGATTCGTCTGTACTTAGCTTTAATCTCCTTGATGCAAGCTGGACTTATGGGAGTTTTTGCGAGTGTTGATTTATTTTTCTATTATCTTTTTCACGAGTTCGCACTGATCCCAACTTTCATTATGATTGGCCTGTGGGGTGGGAGGGATCGTCGTAGTGTTGCTCTTGAAATAACAATCTACCTTACACTTGGGGCCTTGCTTTCATTAGCTGGTTTAGTGGCACTTAATACTTTTGTAGACGCAGAAAGCTTTGACTTCCCCTCCCTATCCAAAGCCTTGGCAGACTCAAATCTTTTTGATTCCACAAAATCTAAAATATTCGGCTTCTTACTTATAGGCTTCGGTATTTTAGTCGCTCTTTTTCCTTTTCATACTTGGGCGGTGCGAGCTTACGATGCAGCACCAACCTCAGTTTCTATGCTTCATGCTGGAGTTTTAAAGAAGTTTGGCCTTTACGGCCTTATTCAAGTGGCCGCTCCCTTATTACCCGAATCTGCGCAGTCTTGGAGTCCGTTACTTCTTTGGCTAGCTTTGGGTAATGTACTGTTTGTGGGCATGGTAGCCATCGCTCAAACTAATCTGAAGTCCATGGTGGGCAATGGCTCTGTCATGCACATGGGGTATTGTTTTCTTGGAATTGGGGTGTGTTCTTCTCTTGGTGCATCCTCCGCGATTATGTTGATGGTTGCCCATGGACTTTCTGTCTCCTTAATGTTTTTGCTTGCCCATTACATTCAACGCCGGGCAGATACTATGGAAATGTCAGAAATGGGAGGGCTAGCCAAGCAAACTCCCTTACTTGCCTGCTTTTTTGTTGCGGCTTCCCTTGCTACTATAGGGCTACCAGGATTTGGAAATTTTTGGGGCGAATTTGGAGTTTTCCTTTCACTTGGCCAGCAATCAAGTACGCAATTTTTCCTTTATTTTGCTGCTTTAGGAATCATTATTTCCGCTGTATTTGGCTTGCGTGCGGTTGCAAGAATCTTTTTCGGAGAACCCAGCGAAGAATTGGAGAGTGTTTTGAGTAAAAAGAAAATTTCTGACTTAAGCTTCTCTGAGATCATCCCTGCGGGTCTTATCCTTTTTTCTCTCCTTCTGATTGGTCTTTGGCCTCGCACGATTTCTCCCAGAATCGATGTGGAGATCGAAAGTAGATACGGTGCCTTGGATATTAAAGTAGCAGGGAGCGATCTTCCACCTTGCTGCCCAGCTAAGGAAGAGAAGAAAACTGCAACATCGCCCCTTCAATTGAAAGACTAAAATGGAAGCGTATCTACCATTTTCCCAACAAAACTTATGGTTCGAAATATGGCCGGAGCTGTGTCTTGCCATTGGTGCCCTTATTGTTCTTGGGGTAAACTTATTTTACAAAGCAGATTCGCAAACTGGTTTTTCGGGTAAATTAGCCATTCTTTTTCAAGCGGGCTTATTAGTTTTCCACCTCTTTGATTACCTGGCTTGGCATCATACCTTTGACCGTGACACATTTTCTGGAATGCTTCGTCAAGGTTTCCAAGGAGATGTTATGCGCAGTTTTTTCTTATTAGCATCTTTATTAGTTTCAATAATTGGCCATCGATATTTACTCAAGCATTCGCTTAGAATTGGGGAGTTTCACCACCTTACCATGCTTGCAACGGCTGGTCTTATGTTGCTGTGCCAAAGTAGTCATTTTCTGATGCTTTTTGTGGCTTTGGAATGCGTTGCCCTTTGTTTTTACGCTCTAGTCGCCTATAATCGTGAATCTTCCAAGTCACTCGAGGCAGGGATAAAATATTTACTCTTCGGTGCCTTAAGTTCATCGTTTTTACTTTTTGGTATCGTTTTGCTTTACGGCGTTGCTTCCAACCCGGAAATCTGGGGTGCTTCTTTTTTAGGTTCAGAACTTCGGGATCCTTTATCTTTTGATTACTTGGGTGACCTCATCCGTGAGAATTCAGACCATCTTCTCATTCGTACTGGAATCGCATTAGTTATTGCTGGCATTGCTTTTAAAATTGGGGCTGCTCCCTTTCAGATTTGGGTGCCTGATGTTTATCATGGTTCACCCATGCCCATCACAGCCTTTTTATCGGTCTCCTCCAAGGCAGCAGGCTTTTTTGTACTCTTGAACTTAGTGAATGGTCCTTTTGCGGGTGCAAGTGATTTCATCCTACCGCTCCTTGGTTTTGTCGCTACCTTCACTATTTTCTTTGGAAATCTTGCAGCTTGTGCCCAAAGAAACCTTAAGCGAATGCTCGGTTTATCTGGTGTTGCCCATGCAGGCTATTTATTGGTTGCTATTATGGCATCTATGCATTTTCCCGGGGATAGTGACCGAGCGGTATGGGTATTATTCTTTTACATGTTTGTTTATCTGGTCGCTTCTTTTGCGGTCTTTGCAGTAATGAGCTTAGCAGATCTTGAAGATGATAATGAGCACGAGTTTTCAGACTACGAGGGCTTAGCCAAGAAACATCCATTGATAGGTTTCGCACTTGTTTGCGGAATCGGTTCTCTTGCTGGAATTCCCCCCTTTGCTGGTTTTATTGGTAAGTTACTTCTTATTAGTGTGGCCCTAGAAGCAGGGTTATATTTTTCTCTCGGAGCGATGATTGTGGGGGTAGTTATTTCTATTTTTTACTACTTTGGTTGGATTCGTGAAATTGTTTTTCATCCACGTCCAGTTTTCAATGATGACGAGCCGAAACATGATGCTTGGACGAAACTAACAGATATCTCCATGATCAAATTTATTTTGATTGTTCTGACCCTTGTCTCTTTGGTTTTTGGTATATGGCAAGGTCCTTTTGGAGATACTTTCTAGTCGGCAATAAACTTGCCCATCCCTCAAATTTGTATTTAATAATTTATTCTTAGCCCGGGTGGCGGAATTGGTAGACGCGCCAGATTTAGGATCTGGTATCCAATGGATGTGAGGGTTCGACCCCCTCCTCGGGCACCATTCTTATTCAAAAGCCTTTTGTGCTAATTGATGCTTTCTCCTTTTGTTATTTTTCCTTTAGGATCCTGAGTGCACGGTCAAATTCGTTTGAGTAGAACATTATTGTTGATTTTCCATAATGCTTTGACACTTCCCTTGTTATCATCTCGGATTAAATCATAACCCAAGGAAGTGGTTTCTCCATTGTCTTTTCGGTCTTTCTCTACCCAAAATGATTTTGATTTTTGATAATCCAGCAGTTAATTTTTTTTGAATTCGTTGATAGCTTGGGATTTTGATAGATTTCAACCATAATTAGGTTTTTGTAGTAGATTTCATGCAGTACCCATCCATTCGGAATTCCTTTTTCTATTTCTGATGGTTTAGGTCGTCTGCCATCTACAGTTTTAAAATACAGGCGTACTTCAGATGATTTAGGGAAATATTCTTCAAGATTTCGCAAATACACTCCGTTTTGCTTTTTTTGATAAGGTTTAGGTTTTTATATGTAGACCTCCAGATCTAAATAATCGTATTTCAAGATTGGTTCTTTCTTCTCCAATTCTTGCCTCTGCTTGAAAAAAAAGAAATGAAAAAGGAGTTATTAAAAAAACTAGAAACCAAATTTTAGATTTACCTTTCAATGATGTATCTAAGACCCTTAAAGAATTTCTGTAAACAAAAACGAAAATCTTATTTAATATTACCATATTTGATAGTCAAACTAAGCATAAAATTCAAGTCTTGCTAAGTATCCTGTGATCAACATTCTAAAGCCATGATAAAAAAATGCCTTTCTTTATTTAGACAAGGATGGTTAGGGGTTCCCATCTTTTTTGTAGGTCTTGTATCATTAGCGTTCAGTCAATTTTCAGTTGATGAGGATGCCACTCCAAAATCCCCCGATGAATTATCTCAATTTATAGGTACATCTCTGACCGAACTAAAGGAAAGAATTGGTCGCCTAGCGACACAAAGCTCAGCGAATGCTTTTGAGGCAAAGTACAAATCTGTAGACCGTAAGCTAGTTTCCTTACCGGATCAGAGCGAACAGTCCCGCATATCTTCGAATTTACAAGCTGTTGCTGATGCATGGAAATTGCGCTCGGGCGATGTTACTAAAGGTATTTCTAGTGTGGAAGGCAGATTGCTCGAGGCGCAGAAAATTTATCAAGACTTAGAAAATGATTTTGCTGGACGTATGGAGGAAGCTACGCCTTCTCTCTCGGTACTTCAAGAGAACATCCAGCGTTCAACGGATGAAATTATCGCCCTTGAACAACTTTCCTCCAATGCAATCAGAGATGCTCAAACTGGGTACAATATGTTGATTAGAGAAGTGGATGCAACGAGGGTAGCCCCTGCTCCCCCTTCAGTTCCGGTAGTTACTGCACCAGCTCCTCCAGTCCCAGTCACTGAGACTGGAAAAAACTTGGCTTCAGTTATTCAGGCAAATGAAGCAGTCTCTCTCACAGGAGAAAGTATCGGTTCATCTATTCAAAGTAATGCCGGTGAGGTGCGTCCTTCCAGTCAGGCTCCTTCCAATCCGTCGGATGATATGATTCGCAGGCTTCGGGCAGAATTGGCAGATTCGAAAAATATGGGCACTGAACTGTCTACGGATACGGCAAACCTGCAATCCGATTTACGAAAAGCGTATCGTGAAATTGTATCCTTACAGACAAACCTTCGTGAATCCGAGATGATGGTTAGCGAGTTGGAGACCACTAAAAATTCGCTTTGGAATACTTCCGATGGAAGATTGCCAAATGCAGACACTGTCAGCAGACAGATCACACAGCTACAGAGTGATTTAGAAGGTACTAGAAATGATCTTCGTCAATCGCGTCAATCTCTTTTGCTTGAGCAGGAGCGATCCAATTCCATGATCCGTTCAGTTACTTCTGAATTAGAACGTACGAGGAGGGAGCTTGATAATGCCCGTGTAGCTGCTGTGTCTTCAGGTGCTGACTCAGGTCGTCTTTTACTTTTAGAAAGAGAACTTACACAGACCAAGCGGGCCTTGCAAATGGCTCGTAATATCCCTCAAGATTCTTCCTCCGAGACATACCTGAACCTTCAAGACGAACTGAGGAAAGCAATGGGTGAAATTGCAAGGATGCAAGTCGACCTCGGGGAGAAAGAAGATTTAGAGAGAGAACTGCTACAACTTCGAAGTACATTGGAAGAAGTCGGGGATAGCCCTTCCAGGTCCGCTAGCCCAGCTTATGTAAATAAGCTACTCATTGACTTAAATGCAGCAAAGAAGGAAGTTGCCAAAGCAAGAGCGTCTAATCAACAAGAACGCCGAGAACTGGCAGAAAGAGTCATTTCCCTTGAAAACGAATTACTTGATTCTCAAGTCGAGTTGGAAAATACCAAAATCGAGCTGGCAAAAACACAAGAGAGTATGGCCACTCGGGAATTTGAATTTGCTACCACTATTAAAAGGCTGGAAGAGGATGCGCAACTTGCTCAAGAAGCAATAAGCAAAGCTGCACTAGGTCAGTTACCTGCGATCCCTTTCGTCGATGAGATGGAGATGAACCTTGCGAATTCAGAAGCGAGGATGCAATCCTTGGCTTCTCGCTTTGATACTGAACAAAGTCGGGCAACCGAGGTGATAGACGGTCTTCAAATGGAGTTGGATGCCGCGTTGATTCGGCAGAAACAAGCCATCAATGAATTAAACATTCGGGAGAAAAATCTTGTGGGGAAGGATAAAGAAATTGCCCAACTTCGTCAGGAAAAGAAAAAATTAAATGAAGAGCTGGATGTAGTTAAAGTAATTTCCGGCCAACTTAATGATTTAAACGAAGTTTTAGATCAAACCAAAGAAACTCAAAGCAATCAGACAGGAAGCATGGACATGGTCGTGGCATCCCTTCGTGATGAACTAAACAAAGCGAAAGTGGAACTCGTATTTGCTTTCGAGGAACGGGACAATCTTAAGCAGGAAAGTTCTCTTGCGATTATCAACTTGGAGCAGCAATTAGAGGATACCCAAACCCAGTTATTGATAGAAGAGGAAAACCTTGTACTTCAAGCCAGGGATTCCAAAGATCTTCTGCTTGAATTAAAGAGTGAGCTGGATGCAGCAAGGGAAGAAATCGCTCGTATGAAGACGGCTGGCTTAGGTGAATCCGTTGAAACTAGGCAGGCAGTTTCTCAGCTACAGGAAGCATTGGGAACCATTCGGATTCTGCAGGAAAGCTTAGATGAAGCGGAATCTGTCAACCTGGAAGTGGATAACCTTAGGTCTGAACTTGCAAATGCCATGTCGACTCAACTCAATGAACTTCAAAGGTCTGAAGATGAAAAGTTAAACCTTCAAAATAAGGTCAAGGATCTCGACGCAGAAATTGCCATCATTCGTGAGCAAGGAGTGGGTTCTAGCCTGTCGCAAAAGAATTTAATTGCTGATCTACAAGAAAAATTAAGAAGTTCAGAAGCCCTTACTCTAGACCTGGAGCAAAGACTTAATGATTCTGAGGATACAGGAATTTCTTCCCTGGTTAGCTTGGAAAATGAGTTAAGTAACTCTCGGGGTATGAACCAAGAACTTAGGGATGAACTTGCAAGTATTCAAAAAGTTAAAGGTAAGACAGTTGAATTGCTTGAAAAAGAACTGGCGAATGCCATGAACCAGCTCGATGAACTTGAAAACAACGATCCAGATGCCAGTGTGGATGCTCTTCGTAAGGAAAACCAACTTTTACTCAAAAGATTACTTGCTAAAGATGAATCATATCCGTCCGCTCTTGAATTGGGTGAAGATCAAGTCGACACTATCGAAATGCTTGAGAGTAAACTTGGTCGAGCTCTGAACGAGTTGGCCAGAATCGAAACTAATGCTGAAGCAAGAAAAGCTGTTGTCGGTGCAAGTATGGATAATGAATCGATTCTTCGATTGGAGGACGAACTTGCAACAGCCGAGGCAACTATTGTTGAATTACAGACTGAACTTTCTAATAAAAAAGGTAATGACAGAAATGATGAGGCAGACACTATGGCTCTTCTTGAAAGAAAACTTGGAAGAGCCCTTGGTGAATTGGAAAGAATTGAGAAAAATGGCCAAGCAGGTATGGAAAATGATGGTTTAGCATTAGATAACAAATCAATTATTCGCTTGGAGGATGAGCTCGCAAAAGCAGATGAAACTATTTCAGCTTTACAAAATAAGTTGGCTACACAGAGCGAGAAAACAGCCCAATTATTTGAAGATTTAACTTTAGCTTCTGAAAAAATAAATGAGATGGAGAAATTGTACCAAGTGGGGCAGCAAGAACTAAACAATGCGGTCGAAGAAATTACAAATAAAGAAGCAGAACTTGAACTGACAAAAGCCATGCAAGGTTCTGTAGGCACTCCTTCGGTGGAAGTTTCAGAAGATATTGTAATGGTTTTACAAAATGAGATTAATTTACTGAAATCTGAACTGGATGACCTAAAGGTCGAGAATGAAGATGCTGCATCCAGTAACAGCCCTTCTATGATTGCCTTACAGAGTCAATTACAGGATGCGGTTGCTGAAAGTATGGAGGCTCAAATGGAACTTGAAGAGACCAAGCAAAAGCTTGCTCAGATGGAGCAAATGCCGACGGGAAGCATTACGGATGATGAGATTAGAACCTTTATTGAAGACGCGAAGGAATCGGAAAAAGAAGCTGAGCAGAGAATTACCGAATTAACAAGTGCGTTGCAGAATTCTGAGAGTTTAAGGAAAGAAGTGGAGGAATTACTCAAGGAGTCGCTCGGTTCTTCTTCAAATGATGGTACCGTGGAGGGGAATCCTCCCATGTTAGACCTTCAAAACGAGTTAGTATTGCTTCAGCAGGACTTATTAAATGCTAGAAATTTGGAAGATCCGCGTGTAAGGGAATTGGAAATTGAACTCAGAAAAAGTCAAGAAGATGGCACACGTTTAAACCTTGATTTCAAAAATGCCATGCAAGACTTTTCCCGATTGAAAGAACAGCTAGAAATCCTTGAAGCTGAAAATAGTAAGCTCAACGAAATTTCCTTGGTTCAAGCTCGTAACCAAGCAGGACAAGCAAATAGCCAACTTCAAGTTGAACTAAATAAATCATTGAGGGATATTTCAAATCTTAAAAACCAGTTAGTCGACCGTGAACAAAGACTAAATGTGCTAACAGAGCAGCTAGCGCTGGCCGAGACTACCCGACCAGGTATAGCACCTGATAACTCTGCCCTGAGGGCACAAATTATAAGGCTTCAAGGGTTTGCCAAGTCTGCTGCTGATCGAGAAAATCAAGCTAAATTGGATGTGCAAAGGAGTAATGGAGATTTGGCTGTTGCTGAGAGCAGGATTGCCTCCCTGGAGGAAAGCCTTCGCCAGTCTCAATCTTTATCCAGAGGTCTGCCATCAAGAATGCCCCCCATTTCTTCCGGTGGTACGCAAACGCCCCAGCTTTCTCCGCTTCAAATCGCAGAACTTGCGTCCTTACGCGAACAAAACCAAAGATTACAGGAGCAGTTTCGCAATCTAGCCAATGCACCTGGCCGAGATGGACTTGATCGCCGTATTCAAGATTTGAACCAGAAAAATCTAACTGCCCAAATACAGCTCGATCAAGAAAGATCACGAGTCCAAGATTTACGCAAACAACTAGCTGATGCTCGAGGAATCAAGCAAGAAATCATAGAACGTGGACAATCGGCAAATTTAAAAGTGAATCTACTAAACGACGAATTAGAAGATGCCAGGGGTAAAATTGGCTCTCTTGAGAAAGCTCTTATTGCTGCCCGTGAAGCGATCCGAGTTTTGCAACGTGGCGGTACTACCAATTCAACTATACAAGTTTCTATTCCCAGTGCCTCATCCAGCCTGAATTCTAGTCGGAGTTCCTCTACCAATTCGGTTCAACCTTCTTATTCAAGACCTGCAAGTCGTTCTGTCTCCCCCTTCCAGCCTAGCTACAATCAAACGCGTCGTTCATCTACATTCCAGCCAACTGCAGCAAATCCTCGATATAATCCTGCGAATAGGGCAAGCTTGAATGTTCCAGTAGTACAAAATGTGCCATCTGGACAATCCACCATGCAGTTAAAGGCAGAGGTTCAGTTTTTAAACAATAAGAAAAGGCCTGCTGGATTTACCGAATTCTTTTTGGTTCGAGAAAGCTTTGATTCTATTATGGAAAATGCCCGGATAAGAATACCAACGAACGAGGGAATTAACTCTTATGCTGAATTCTGGGCTCGTGCAGTTCAACGCGGTTATCGGTATCCAGGTGTTGCCGCATCAATCAGAAATGCACTGGCAAGGACAAGTTTAACCCGGCTTAAAACTAATTCAATGGGCGTAGCCAATGTTGAAAAGCTGGAAAGTGGAAAGTACTTTGTGATCGGAGCTTCTAGCTTAGGACAGGTTGGTATTGTTTGGTCCAAAGCAGTAAGTTTGCAACAGGGTGAGAATCAAGTAAAGCTAGATTTAAGAGATGCCGCTTGGGCCCAATAGGAAAAAAAAGACTTTATCGAAACTGCTTTACAATCCGAAGATATCTCGAGGCTTCAAGATCACCTTCCTTGATAGATTCCTGTAACCAAAAAGCGGCTTTTTTGTAGTCAATTTTTACTCCTTGACCAAGAAAATATTGAATGCCTAGATACCTTAATGATTCAGGGTGCTTTAGGGTTGCAGCTTTTTCAAACCATTGCTTGGAATTTTGAAAATCTTTCTTTTTATAAGCCAATAAACCAAGTTCATTTAAAGATTCCCTGTCCTTTTGCTCGTCAGTACCTTCTGCCAGTGAGAAGTCGCTTGGGGAGCTATCGGCGAAAGATAGGGATTGATTAGAAAGATTAACTGAATGCTCTCCGCCCAAACTTTTTTGTGATCTAGTAAAACCCAACCCCATGTTGTCTTCAGTTGAGAATTTACTTCTATTATCAACCTTGAGTGTGGAATTAACTGCCTGCGAAGCGATTTCATTAACTGGCTGATTTTTTGCAAATGTTACAGGTGCTCCATTGAGCCGGAGTAAAGTATTTTCATACTTTCTGAGTTGAAGTGCAGCTTCAGCTGATCCATTCAAAGTAGCCCTCCTAAGCCATTGTACAGCTAGTTCTAGATTCTTATCAACCCCATCGCCAAGGGCTAATTTCATTCCCAAAGTAAGCTGGGCCATGGTAAGTTCTCGCTCTGCAGCCGCTCGAATCCAACGGATAGCAAAATCTTCATTAATTTCCACGCCATCTCCAATCGAGTAAGCCAGTCCAAGATAAAACATACCTAGAGGAATCTTTTTTTGAGCGGCCATGGAGGACCATTTCAGTGCGATATTTGAGTCTTTCTTTACCCCAATTCCTGCAAAGTAAATCATTCCTAAGGTAGCTTGGGAAGTAGCGAACCCAAGATCCGCAGATTTCTCGAGATTCCGTAAAGCCTTTGGAATATTGCGGGGAGGGTTGTCCATTTCCATCATGCCCAAACAATAAAGAGCAAGTGGGTCATCGTCTTTTCCTAGCTCTCTTAAGTTTGAGTGAAGATAAGCTTCGTCATAAAGAAAATTTCCTCGTTCTGTTTTTCCTTTTTCAAGCTCAATTGCAGCAAGGGTTGCAAGACCGAATGCACCTTCTTTATTGGCTGCCATGCTTACCCAACGAGTTGCTTCTTCTGTATCAATCGGAAGACCGTGCTCGCCATTCTTATAGAAAAGACCGAGGGCTCCTTGGTAATAAACATCACCTTTTAAAGCTTTTGCTTGAATACGAGCTAGGCTTTCTTGTAAAATTTTAGATTTGGCAAGTGACGAAACCGAAGGATTGATCAGTGTGAAACATGTAAGAACGAAGAGTAAAGAACTTAGTACGGTGTTTGTTCTGAGTTTTTTGTGTAAAATCATAACTTTAGGGCAATGATCGAAATTCTCTATCAATTAGGCTTCAGGGCAAGACTTTTATAGAAGACAAAATTTTAACAATGACTAAATTTAGGGTATGTAAAAATTGTGATTTCGAGTGGCATCTATTGGATGGGACTGAATGTCCAATTTGTTCAGCGGAAGATTCCTCGAAAAAACTTATGGGAGGAGTTTTTGGGACAGGTAAGCATGCTTCGGCTTGGGCAACTTTTTTTAAAGCACTGGGACTAGTCTTGTTGGTTTATATTATTCGGGCTTTTATGTTTAACGGTTGAAATTCAACTTTAAAATTTCAGCTAGTTATCCTGCAAATCTTGTGGCATAAACGGCAGTTCAAAAGCTTCATCGAAGCTGTACCCCCCTTCAAAATCTTCCAATGAATCATTTTCAGTTCTTCCCAAAATCCCAAAATCAACTAAATTAAAGACAATATTTCCAAAATCTCTACACTGCCTTATATTCCAATGATCCATGAGTGTTAAAGTCATAGGACCAAACCGGTCTAATGCATAATCTCTAATCCCATCCAGTAATTGAGTGCCAGAGACATGACCTTTCGTTTTTGATTTTTCTTTTTCAATATTTTTTAAAGTATGGTCTAAAGCTTCTCTTATAAAGTAGTAAGCTCCCTTTCCATATCGAGAATCTTTTTCATAAATTTCTTTAACCACTGCGGGGAAATTCTTGTCGCTCATTGTCTAAAAGTGTAAGGGGATGAAAGTTGTATTTTTAACTATTTCTGACAACATCATCAATTATAAATGAAAGTTTCTTATTCTGTGGCGAAGGGAAGGGCCTCATCTCACTGCATTACTTGGCAAAAAGAAAAAAAAAGGTGTCGAAAGTTTTTTAAAAACAAAATGGCTGCCTTTATTTTCAAATTTCAGAAAGAGGAAGAATTAGGAATTGAAAACACAATCGCCCCGGAAACCGAAGTCATGTTTCATTTATTATCTGAGCTCAAGACCGAGGTTTTAGACATTTCGAGAAAACTTGACGAAATTCATAAGTCAACGGCACGCCAAGAAAAAGGAATTTCAGAAATTCGAAAACCTCCAGTTCCCAAAATTTTAAGAGTGGCAGAAGCAGCAAAAGCTCTACGAGTATCTTCCAGGAAATTATATTATCTTTTGGAGAAAGGAGTTTTTAAACGTTATAAACTTCCACATACTCGAACTACTTTTATAAAACTCGATGAAGTTGAAAAAGCTTTGGGTGATGGAAGTGTTAGAAACCTTCTAGACTGAAAGTTGTTTTTTCAATATTTTTCTACTTTTTTGTTTTGCTTGAATTTCAAGCTTATGTGAAAAAGATTATTTAAATACCAACAAATATGAGTAAAAAATTTCCAGGAGGAGTAGTTACCGGTGACGGTGTACAAGCAATTTTTAACGACGCGCAGGAAAATGAGTACGCATTACCAGCCGTGAATGTGGTAAGCACCAATTCCGTTAACGCAGTTTTGGAGACTGCCGCTGCAGTAAATTCTCCAGTTATGATACAGTTTTCGAACGGAGGAGGTATTTTTTATGCGGGGAAAAGCCTTTCGAATGAACAGCAAAATGCTGCCATTGCAGGTTCTGTTTCTGGTGCTATGCATGTCCATGCGATGGCAGAAGCCTATGGGGTGCCAGTTATTCTGCACACCGACCACGCTGCCCGTAAATTACTTCCCTGGATTGACGGATTATTGGACGCTGGCGAAAAATTTCACGCTCGGGAGGGTAAGTCACTTTACAGTTCTCACATGTTAGACCTTTCCGAAGAACCAATTGATGATAACCTATCCACCTGCAAAGAGTATTTTAAGAGAATGAACGCTCTTGGTATGACCGTTGAAATTGAGCTAGGAGTTACTGGAGGAGAAGAAGATGGTGTGGATAATACCGATATTGATACAGCCCGTCTTTACACTCAGCCCGAAGAAGTGAACCAAGCTTTTGAGACTCTTTCTGAGGTGAGTAATCGTTTCACGGTTGCGGCTGCCTTTGGTAATGTTCACGGAGTTTACAAACCCGGAAATGTCGAACTAACGCCCAAAATACTCTTAGACTCGCAGGATTACATCAAAGAAAAGCATGGGTTAGCTGGTAAACCTATCCATTTTGTTTTTCATGGTGGTTCCGGTTCTTCTCGTGATCAAATTCGAGAAGCCATTGGATATGGTGTAGTGAAGATGAACTTAGATACCGATATGCAATGGGCTTTCTGGGAAGGTGTTCATGAATACTACAATCTCAATAAGGATTACCTACAGGGGCAACTTGGTAATCCAGAGGGGGATGACAAGCCTAATAAGAAGTTTTATGATCCTCGTACTTGGTTGAGATCAGGTGAGCAGACTTTTGTTTCGAGGTTAAAGCAATCTTTTGAAGATTTAAATTGTATCAACCAGAATGCAGGATAGTTGATCTATTTTCGGTAAAGGGTTTTGAGTTAGGTTTTGCCAGGTTCGGGGCTTGCTCCGTAAGATTTGCCAAAAGTTCTTATTTTCCGGGGTATTTTTTGTTCCAGTTACATATGTTTTCTTGATTAGTCTTCTTATCTATTTGCCTGGTTGGTGTTTCTAGTGTAATTGCATAGCCAATGGATGAACAAAAACCAACAGAAAGACTAGTTAGAACAATAACTTTAACCAAGGATGATTTGTCATTATTGGATAGTATTGAGAGGTATGTATCGTCAGGTGGATATCGTATCAAAACCGATTCTAAGTTAATCCGTGCGGCTATACAAATCGCCCACAAATCTTTAAATAATGAGTCTTATGACCTGAAGGAAATTGCCGAGAAAGTGTTAAGTGAGGATGGCAGGACGCAAAGTAAACTTTTATTCAAAAATAAAAAGAATTAGGTAAAGAGTTTTTTAATAAGGTTTTCAGTGCTGTTTACTTCTTCACTGTATTCTTTCACTTCAATTGCAATCTGACTCCTTGTATCGCTAAATTTGTAAAATATGGGTCGGTAAGGATGCATAGCGATTGTTTTAAATATTTCGTCTCTGGTATTTCTTGGGGCTGTGACTTTAACTATGCCAACAGTTTCTTCGGTGATTGATGTAAGTGCATAGCTTACACCTTCTGGGTTTCTTTTTACAATATTTGGATAAGCCGACCTTGCTTCTAGATACACAGCCTCCCATTTCTTCTCTTTGGTAAGTTGAAAGAGCTGGGAGAAGATTCGTAATAAAGAGGAATTCCCAGAGGGTGAGGCGTTGTCATACCAATACTTTTTTCGCAACGGTGGTGGGGACATTGCGTTGAACGAAGACAGGTAATACCCAGGAATCTTATCATCACGAAAAAAGGTAATGCAATGTTCAGCAAAGATAGTGGCATCGGCAATATATTCATCTGAGCTATCCGGTCTTACAAATTCACTTACGGAGGCAAGGTGTAAAAGGCTTTCAGCCCAAAATGCAAAATCGTCCAAAATTGGATCGAGAGAATCATTACCATCTTGGTCACCTGGGTAAGTAATGGGAAAGATCAGCTTTTCTTTTCGCATTTCCCCCTTCATCCAATTAGCAAGTATGCAAGCTTGTTCGAGTAATGCTTTGTCCTTGAGAGCAATTGAGCAATCAACTAGAGCTCGGATTAAAAACGAGTTTACTGAAATCATTCGTTTTTTATCTATAGCAGGTGCTTGCCTGCTTGATCTCGCTTGGCTTAGTTTTGGCAGAATGTTTTCCTCGACTTCTGCATTCCAAGCTTGGTCATCAGCTAAGCGGGGGTGAAAGAGAGGTTCGTCCCCACCATTTATAACCTCAAGATTTTTCATAAATTGAGAGGCGTATTCCGTTCCCAAGATTTGGTTGAGTTCCTTTCCCGTCCAAGTGTAAAATTTACCCTCAATATTTTCAGATTCTGCAGATATTGAAGATGAAAATCCCACGGAGGGATTCCCCATCTCTTGAAAGATCCAAGCCAAGGTTTTCTGCACAATCTTTTGATATCGAGGTAGACGATATTTACGAAAAGCTCGTGCGTAGGTAGAGAGCAAGAGTGAGTTTTCGAGTAACATCTTTTCAAAATGAGGAACGGACCATGTCAGATCCACACTGTATCGAAAAAAACCGCCTTCGACTTGGTCAAAGATTCCCCCTTGGGCCATATTATCTAATGTTGTGACCACGCAACGATTAATTTTTTCCGAGATTAAGGGATTTTTTTTGGCATATTCTGATTCCAATGCAGCTAATAAAAAATCGATTTTCATGGAGGCAGGAAATTTGGGTGCGGGCGTAAATCCCCCAAATTCGCTATCGTGGAGGGCACAAACTTTATCAACTGCATCCATGAGTAGGTCAGGTTTCCAAACATCAGCACTGGCACATTCTGCATGATTACCATGTGAAAGATTTTTCATCACATTTTGAGCGTTCTCTATGAGCTCTTCCGGATGGTTGCGGAAATGTTCAGATATGCGGATTAACACTTGAGGCCATGGGGCAAGTCCCTGACCGATGTCTTCCTTCGGGAAAAAAGTGCCACCCCAAAAAGGTTCTCCGTTGGGTAGGCAGAAAGCGTGCAGTGGCCAACCTGCGGATTGATTAAACATACGAATCGCTTCCATGTAGAATTGGTCAAGGTCAGGCCTTTCTTCGCGATCAACCAGTACGCACACAAAATGCCTGTTCATGAGTGAAGCAATATAATTATCTTCAAAGTTTTGGCGTGACATTGTTTGACACCAATGACAGGCAGAATATCCAATTGAAATAAGGAGAGGTTTATTTTCCTTGGATGCCTTTTCTAGGGCTTCCGGAGACCATGTCATCCACTCGATTTCTTGATTCGAATGTTGGAGCAGGTAAGGACTTTTCTCTGTATTTAATTTGTTTTGCATGGTGAAATTAATGATAAGTTTTCAACTTTATTCCCAAACATTAGAACAATGGGGAATATTTTCCCATTGTCGAGGTGGATGCCTATCCTTACGGAATAAGTATGCCTGAAATTCGGATTTTAACGGATCGTGTTGCCAATCAAATTGCAGCAGGGGAAGTTGTGGAAAGACCCGCAGCCGTAGCCAAAGAATTAATTGAGAATAGCCTGGATGCTGGAGCCCACAAAATCGAAATTGAATTCCGAAACGGAGGGAAGTCTTATCTACGGGTTGAAGACGACGGCTCAGGTATGACAGCAGATCAAGCTTTGCTGAGTTTAGAAAGGCACGCGACCAGTAAGATTCGAAAAGCTTCTGACTTAAATGAAGTGCAAACTTTTGGGTTTAGAGGGGAAGCCTTACCGTCGATATCAAGCGTGAGCCGATTTCTCTTGCGAACGCGGACAAAGAAAGGGCAAGAGGGGAATGAAATTTTTCTTAATGGGGGAAAAATGATTCATGTAAAAGACTGTGGAATGCCAGTGGGTACAAGAATAGAAGTTTCACACCTTTTTAATTCTGTTCCAGGAAGGCGAAAATTTCTCAAAACGGAAGCCACGGAATCAACCCATATTATTCATTTGGCGAAATTATATGCCCTTGCTCACCCCCAGATAGAATTTTCTCTGATCGAAAGCGGAAGGACGATCTTTCGTTCACCCGTCTGTAAAGATACTCAGGAAAGGGTGCGAGAAATTTTTGGAAAAGGGTTGGCGGATGTGCTTGCTCCGATTACCAATCGCACCGATCATTTGAGCTTACATGGGCTAGTGGGGAAGCCCGGACAAAGTCGAAGCACAAGAAAAGAAATGCTTTTCTTTGTAAATAGAAGACCGGTTGAAAGTAAGACTATCACTTACGCTGTTCTTGAAGCTTACCACACTTATGCTCCTAAAGGTCGCTTCCCTCCTGCCATTCTCTTTCTTACCATTAATCCAGAATTAGTTGATGTAAATGTACATCCTGCCAAAAGAGAAATTCGATTTCGTGATGAATTTAAGGTTCGTTCTTTTTTAATCGAGAGTTTGTTAGCACGCAATAAGGAGCTTGCCTATCACACGCAAGAAAGTGCACCGGAAATTCAACGCGAGCTGGATAGAGAGACCGGACTCATGGTTCCTCAGATAGATTCAAATGCACAAGAAGTCTATAAGAATGACCAGGATGCTAAGAACCCGATTTCTTTGAATCCTCAATCTACTCGAGAACCTGGGGTTGGATCTAACCTTTTAACCCCACAGGAGAGCAAAGATTCCTCGGGCACAACTGATGGCAGGTATGCAAAAAGAATTGGGGCTCGAGATTCAACCAATACGATTTGGCGATTCCTTGATCGCCCTCACGGAGATCTAGCCGTCTTTTCTTCGATTGATGGAATTATCTATTTTCATGCCCGTGCGGCTTACGAAAGGGTAAGGTTTGAGCAGTTAGAAGATACATTCCAGGATACGAAAAATTCCGATTCCCAGTCTCTTCTATTTCCGGAATCCCTAGAGCTTGACGGGATTGATCAAAAGAATTTAAGTCAAAGCTTAGCGGCCTTACGACTGGTAGGCTTTGAGTTGGAAGAATTTGGGAGAAACTTTTTTCGGGTAGAAGGTTGTCCTCAATGGATAGACCCTGGTGAGACCATCCGCTTTCTGAAGGATTTTCTTGAAATAGCTCGGGAAAGTGGGGGCGGGATGAATCCTGAAAGGTTTGCCAAAGAAGCTCTTGTTAAAAAAGCCACCAATGAGCATTCTTACCAAAAAGTTTTTTCCGATGATGAAGTTATCAGATTAGCCGAGACTCTTCTGAAGTGTAGGAATCCATATAATTGCCCGAAAGGTAAACCTACATTTTACGAAATCCCGAGGAGAGATATTGAAAATCGTTTTAGGAGAAATTTATAAGTTTTTTTTCTTCCCTTTAACCGTCATTTTTGTGAGGAATACCCGCATGAAACCTAATTTAATAATCTTAGCACTTCTTTCTTTTTCATTATTTAATCTCAGTTGTACCCTTTCTGAGATGTCTACTAAAACTAAAGATACATTTAATAAAAGTACGAATTACCTAAAAAAAACTAGTGAAAATGCCTATAGAAAAACTAGGGAAGCTTTTGGCGGTGAATCCACCGAGGCGAAAACTCCAAAGCCAATGAGTGTGTCTAAAACTAAATTTGATATTTTGCCGGACGGTACTCAAGTGAACCTTTATAAAATTTCAAATGCTAATGGTATGCATGTCAGTATTTTAGACTACGGAGGAACCGTAAAAGAAATCCACGCACCTGACCGAAATGGCAAATTTGCAAATGTGAGCCTTGGATTTTCTACTATCAATGATTACATCGAGAAAAGTCCTTACTTTGGTTGCATTACTGGACGCTATGCGAACCGTATTGCGAAAGGGAAATTTTCCCTTGAGGGAAAAGAATACAAGTTGGCTACAAATAACGGTCCCAATCATCTTCATGGGGGGAATAAAGGGTTTGATAAATATGTGTGGAAAGCCAAGGTTTTAGATGTTGGAACGGGGGTCATATTTACAAGGAAAAGCCCCCATGGAGAAGAAGGATATCCAGGTAATTTAGACTGCAAGGTAACTTACACCCTGACTAATGATAATGAGCTAAAAGTTGAGTATGAAGCTAAGACAGACCAAGCCACTATCGTTAACCTCACTAATCACACATACTTCAATTTGAGAGGTGAAGGAAATGGGAACATCTTAGGGCATGAATTGACTATTCCTGGGGATCGCTTCGTAGCAACAGATGAAACCAATATCCCCATTGGTATCAGCAAGGTTGGGGCAACTCCTTTTGATTTTAGAAAACCTACCTCTATTGGAGCTCGTATCGAGCAGAAAGACTCTCAGCTTAAATTTGGAAAAGGTTATGATCATACTTGGGTAGTCCCCCAAGTTAAGGAGGGGTTGTCTTTGGCTGCACGCCTCAGAGATAAAGAGTCCGGGCGAGTTTTGGAAATATTAACTGACCAACCTGGTATCCAAATTTACACGGGTAACTATTTGGACGGAATCGTTGGTCATGGGGGCAAAGCCTATCCTTTCCGTTCCGGGCTCTGCCTTGAAACTCAAGTCTATCCAGACAGCCCAAACCATCAGGGTGAAAAAGGGTGGACAAGCTGCGTTCTTTTACCCGGTGATATTTACACTCATACGACCATTCACCGGTTTAAAACTGACTAAAGTTTAGTAAATATTCGTTCTTGATCGCATTCTGTTGAAGAATGCACATTGTGAAAAATCTTATTTCACAACAATTTATATATTCTACCCATGGCTACGGTTACAGAAAAATCATCTGAAAATGCACAAGACCCATTAATCGCGGACTCACAAGTTAGCGAAATGAAGGAGGCGATCCAACGTCAACTCCGACTTACATTAGCTAGGCATCTGGACAACGCTACGAAAAGAGAAATCTGGATGGCAACTTGCCTTGCTGTTCGAGAGAAAGTGGTGGATCGATTCATCGAGACCCAGGCAACCCATAACCATGAAGATGCCCGCCGTGTTTATTACTTAAGTTTGGAGTATTTGATGGGTAGACTGCTCAATTCAAATCTTTGCAACCTTGGATTATACAAAGCAACTGAAGAGGCCCTCGCTGAACTTGGGTTTGAGCTCAATTTGTTGAGCGAAGAAGAACATGATATGGGGCTAGGGAATGGTGGGCTCGGTCGGTTAGCAGCCTGTTTTTTGGATTCGATGGCGACGATGGATTTACCTGCGATTGGGTACGGGATTTACTACCAATTTGGACTTTTTCGTCAGGAGTTTGAAAAGGGTAGACAGGTGGAGCATCCCGATGACTGGCTGAAATACGGTAATCCTTGGGCTATAGTGCGTCCTCAATATGCAAGACGTGTGAAGTTGTACGGCCATGTTGAGCATTCCTATGATGATCGGGGTGACTACAACCCTCAGTGGGTAAATACCAAGTACGTGGAAGGTGTTCCTTATGATTTGGCAATTGTGGGGTATGGAGCCGAGACTGTAAACTTCCTGCGTTTATGGGAGGCACGAGCCTCAGAAGAGTTAGATCTACAAGTTTTTAATCAAGGGGGATATGTAGAAGCAGTCAGAGAGAAAGCAATGGGTGAAAGTATTTCCAAAGTCCTTTATCCCAATGATGAGACTGAAAATGGGAAAGAACTTCGCTTGGTACAGCAGTATTTCTTTGTGGCTTGCTCCATACAAGATATGATTGCCCGTTTTCAACGGACTCATAAAGACTGGAACATGTTCCCGGAAAAAGTTGTAGTTCAGCTTAACGATACTCATCCGGCAGTAGCCATTCTTGAACTTATGAGAATTTTTGTGGATGAGGAAAAAATGGATTGGGATTCCGCCTGGAAAATCGTCCAATCTACATTTGCCTACACTAATCATACCTTACTCCCTGAAGCTTTGGAGACTTGGAGTGAAGGACTGTTTGAAAAAGTTTTACCGAGGCATCTGCAAATAGTTCGCGAAATAAATCGGAGGTTCATTAAGGACGAGTTAGAGTGCCGTTGGCCGAGTGATGGTGCAAAAATTGACCATATGTCGATCGTTTCTCACGGATTGATTCACATGGCTCATTTGTCTGTTGTTGGGAGTCATTCCGTAAATGGAGTCGCGGCTCTGCACACTCAACTCCTCAAAGAAAACTTACTTTCTGATTTCGCAGACCTTTACCCCACTCGTTTTAATAATAAAACCAACGGTATTACCCCACGCCGTTGGCTACTTGGTTGTAACCCAGAGTTGTCAGAATTGATCAATGACTCGATAGGTACAGGGTGGATAAAGGATTTAAGTTTACTCAGAGAGTTAGAAGCCTTTGCCGAAGATGAATCTTTTCAAGATCAATTTCTGGCAATTAAAAGGAGAAATAAAGTTACTCTCACAGACCTCGTAACTGATAAAATGGGTTTAAGAATAAATCCTGATGCTATGTTTGATTCTCAAATCAAACGCTTGCACGAATACAAAAGGCAGCACCTTAATTTGCTCCATATTTTAACACTTTATCGCAGGTTACTCCATGACCCAGATCTCAATATTGCCCCCCGAGTTTTTATTTTTGGAGCCAAAGCTGCACCTGGTTACCACCTTGCGAAAGTAATCATTCATGCAATCAATTTAGTGGCTGAGAGAATCAATAATGATGATAGAATTGGGGGTAAGCTAAAAGTTGCTTATTGGCCAAATTATGGAGTGTCTTCTGCTGAAAGAATTATACCTGCAACGGATTTGTCAGAGCAAATCTCAACTGCAGGAAAGGAAGCATCCGGTACGGGTAATATGAAGTTTGCCCTTAATGGAGCTCTAACTATTGGAACCTTGGACGGTGCTAATGTTGAAATTTTAGAAGAGGTCGGAGATGAAAATATCTTTATTTTTGGCAAAACGGTGGAAGGGATTAACAGTCTGAAAGCAAATGATTACAATCCCCGTTCATTTTACGAAAGTGATGCAGAACTGAAAGCGGTACTAGACTGGCTCTCATCTGATTATTTTTCTCCCAAAGAAGGTAATTTATTGGAGGACTTGCCTAAGAGCCTACTTGAGTGGGGCGATCCATTTTGCGTTTTGGCTGATTATCGTGAGTATATTAACGCCCAAGAAAAAGCAGATAAGGTATTTCAAAACCCTAGAGAATGGGCAAAAATGGCTGTTTGTAATGTTGCAGGTTCAGGTAAATTTTCTTCAGATCGTACAATTTCGGAATATGCCCAAGATATATGGAAATTGAAGGCCGTCGCTGTAACTTCCTGAAAGAAGGGATTGGGGGTTTCCGTTTAGTTTCACTACTTTATGCAGTAGTCATTCTGCAATTTTCATTATCTGGTAGTGAGATTCCTTTTCAGCCTGGAGAAAAGCTAGAGTATTCATTGAAATGGGGCTTCTTCCCTGTTGGTTCTGCTACATTGGAAGTTCTTCCTGGAAAAGTGGACGGAAATGAGTCCCTATACCATTTGTCCTTCCGAGTGCGGACCAATTCCTTTGCAGATAAAATTTACAAAGTTAGAACTGAGATTCAATCGGTGGTTTCGTCGAATTTTAGCCGTTCATTAAGCTATCGGAAAAAACAAAGAGAGGGCCGAACTCAAAAAGATATTTTCGTACAATTTGATTACAAAAAAAATAGGGCATCCTATCAAGAAAAGGGACAAGCAATCTCTTATTTGGATATACCAAGCAAGGTCTTTGACCCACTTGCGATTGCATATTTTTTCCGTATTGGGGCTTTGTCTTCAAGCTTTACAAGAAGTCTTCCCACTTGCGATGGGAAGAAGCTTCAGAATATTGTGGTTAAAACAACAACGAGGGAAAAAATAAAAGTACCTGCTGGTACTTATTACGCATTTGGTACAATTCCTGAAATGAAGAATCTGAGAGGTGTTTTTAAAAAAAGCCCGGATGGTGTGCTGAAAGTATGGTATTCAGACGATGGTGCCAAAATTCCGATTAAAATAAGCAGCAAGGTCGTAGTTGGAAGTTTTACCGCAAGCTTAAAATCAAGAACGAAATAACTGTTTAAATCTTAGGATTTTGCAGTTGGTTCATTTTTCATGAGTTCCACAAATGATCGGAGGGCAGGTGTGACGACTCGATTTTTTTTGTAAATTACAGCGAGGGGACGGTTGTGTATACCACCTTCGAGTTTGTAGGTAACAAGTTGGTTTCTTTCCACTTCATTTTTTACAGTGCTGGCAGGTAGGATAGCGAGACCAGCATTAATCTCAAGGGCACGTTTTACGGTCTCTACGTTGTCAAATTCCATCGTTACCGATACTTCCACATCTGCGTTCGCCAAAATTTCATCAGTTGCCTTACGGGTAGGTATATCTTTTTCAAAGGCTACCAGGTCCACTCCGTTTAGGTTGTCAATGGAAAGGATTTTCTTTTGGGCAAGTTTATTTTCTGGACTCATGGCGACGATCAATTCGTCGTTAGCAAAAGGTTCGATGACCAATTCCTTGTGCGGAGAAGGAAAAGCAACTAATCCTACATCTGCTGAACCATGCAATACATCTTCGTATACAAGGTTAGCTCTTCGGTATTCTACTCGGGCATTTACCGATGGAAATCCCTTTATGTATTTTTTTAAATACGGGGGTAGCTCATGTAGTCCAATACTATTGACGGTAGATATTTGGATCGTACCACTTACAATGTTTCTCATTTCTTGTATTTCACAATGCAACTTTTCGTAGAGGGATAAAATTTGCTTAAAGGTGGAATACAGCGCTGTGCCTTGCGGGGTGAGCCTAAACTTTTTTTGGTTACGATCTATAATCAGCATATCATACTGTGATTCCATTGCCTTAAGTTGTTGACTTACAGCAGACTGTGTGACCTCATTTAATCGGGCAGACTTGGAAAAGCTTTTGGTTTCTACTAAGTCACAAAAGGTCTTAAAATTTTGAATATGCATATATTACTATTATAACCTCTGCTTATGATAGGCAAATCTAATATATATAATTAACTAATGATAAGTGAGAGCAAATTTCAAGCTAACTTAAAATCAATCCAAATCCAAATCGCTGAAGCTTGCATGGTAAGTGGTCGAAATCCTGATGATGTTACTTTGTTGCCAGTTACAAAAAATTGGCCTGCTGGTGTAGTTGATTATTGCAAGAAAGCTAAGCTTGTGAGGGTAGGTGAAAATCGGGTGCAGGAGGCCCTGGAGAAAAAAAATGAAATATCGGGAGTTTGTTGGGAGTTAATTGGGCATTTGCAAACGAATAAAACGAAACAAGTTATTGGTGAATTTTCAAGGATTCAGACAGTTGATAGTCAAAAGCTTCTAAAGAAAATAAACGATATTTCTCTGCAAAAGAATTTAAAAACCTCGATCCTTCTCCAGGTGAATGCGGGGAGTGACCCAGCTAAATATGGATGCTCCATCGAAGGAGCTGATGCTCTGCTTGACTTTGCTCTTTCACAGCAAAATATTGTTGTTGATGGACTTATGACGATTGCACCCTATGCACCAGAAGATTTAGACATCGCCAAAACCACTTTTGAAAAATTGCGAACTCTAAGGGATCACTTATGTGAAAAATTGGATGTAGAATTGAAGGTACTTTCGATGGGGATGAGCATGGATATGGAAGAGGCGATCGCTGCTGGAAGTACTATGGTTCGTGTGGGTTCAGCGCTATTTGGAAGTCGTTAATTTTTGTTTTTAAATAAGATTTCTTGCCCCATGCCCGAAACCAAGGGTATAAAAAAATCAATGAGTAGTTTTGAGCAAACAAGTTTCAACTCGATCAAATCTTTGATTGATGACGAAACGCCCCTGGTCAGAGAAGCGGTGATACAACAGTTAAAAAACTTTCCAGACCAAGGGAAAATCTTCCTCAAAGATATCTTGGAAGGAGGGGACCGACTGCTAGCGAAGCACGCCCAGGAAATCAATAAGTCATTAGGCTGGGCAGATGTAATTGGGGATTTTTTAGATTTCATACGATCACAAAGGTATGAATTAGAGACTGGGTGGTTTCTTATGGATCGAACTGTGTATCCAAATTTTCAAGCTACCTCAGCGACATTATTTATGGACAAATTGGCAGATCGTGTACGGGAACTCGTGACCCCTCCACTTAGTCCACGACAAACATGCTCCGTTTTGAACCGTGTTCTTTTTCACGAATATGGATTCCGAGGATCCGGGAAAAATTTTGAAAATCCTCAAAACAGTTTTTTGCACCGGGTTCTAGAGCGACGACAAGGATTACCGATCACCCTCTCCGTTATTTATCTCCTTATTGCCCGTAGAATTGGCTTGGAGTTGGATCCTATCGGGCTACCCGGGCGTTTTATGGTCGGATGCTTTGCGGAGGAAAAACCCTTTTACGTTGATGCTTGGTCTGGCGGGAAAATTTTAGAGTTAGATCAGATGGAGAATTTCCTTGAACATTCCTCGATAGAAGATTCCGGTTCTGCCTTGCTACCTGTGACAGTTTCGGAGACATTGTGCAGAGGCTGTAGGAATTTGGTTTACCATTTTGAACTCTCCAAGGATTCAGAAAAATCTGCTCTCTTCAGTGGGTTTGTAAAAGAATTTGAACGGGTACAAAGACAAGCATCGAATGCATGATAATCAGCTTACTCTTGACCAAATAAAGCCATTAGCCGATGGAGGGGTGGGTTTGGCAGTCCTTGGGTTTCCAATTAAGCATTCTCTCAGTCCCCATCTTCATAACGCTGCACTTGCTGAGCTATCTTCTCATTACCCGAAGTTTAAAAGCTGGAATTATGGGAAGGTCGAGTTGGCCGCCTGTGACCTAGGGAAAGCATTACCAAAGTTCTGGGATTGCGGGTACAAGGGATTAAACTTAACGATTCCCCACAAAGTGGAGGTTCTACCTTTGTTGAATTCGATTGAAACTGATGCAGAAGTAATGGGAGCAGTCAACACATTGGTTTGGAGGGAAAATGGATGGCATGGTTGTAATACCGATGGCTACGGCCTTGAGGCAGGATTAAGAGAGTCTTTATCGGTAGAGCTAGAAAATGAGCAGGTACTTATTCTCGGGGCAGGGGGTGCAGCAAGAGCAGCAGCAGCTCAATGCTTTAAAAGCAGGTGCAAAAAAATATGGTTAGCCAACCGGTCGATCGGTCGATTAAACGAAGTGGTTCAAATTCTGAGTAAAACTTTTGGAAGTGAAAGAATTCAATCTTTTCCATTAGATGATCTTCCTTCTGAAATACGGGAGATTAAAGACTTGGTTATAATTAACGCCACATCCCTGGGTTTAAAACAGGGAGACCTTTGCCCCATTGAATTGGAGGAATTTGATCCTAGCTGTAAAGTCTATGACATGATTTACAACCCTGCTGTAACTAAGCTCCTTCTGCAGGCGAAGCATAGAAAGATGAGACATGCAAATGGGCTCTCGATGCTAGTGCATCAAGCGGCTCGGGCACTGGAGCTATGGACCCATGAAAGTGTGAGCGTTTCTGCCATGTATCGAGGGGTTAGGGCGTGAACGAATACCTTGAGCATGTTAATATGATGACTCTTGTCGGGTTTTTATTTGGTGCGATAGTCGGGAGTTTTATCAATGTTTGTGCTTTTCGTATTCCTCGTAATAAATCTGTTGTATTTCCTCCATCAAGCTGCCCAAAATGTAAGCAACGAATTACCTGGTATCGTAATATCCCTCTCTTCAGTTGGCTTCTCCAGAGAGGGCACGCGGCTTGTTGCTCTTTTAAAATACCAGTGCGATATTTTTGGGTAGAATTTATAAATGCTTTGGCGTTTGCCTATTTTTTTCGCCTCTCAGTCATTTCATCCTCATGGGATATCGGAATAGTGGGTTGTTTTTTTAGCTTTATCCTTATTTCGATTATTATTATCGACCTTGAGACCATGACGATCCCAGATCGTTTTAGTATGGGGGGAGCTATTCTAGGGCTAATTCTCTCCTTTGCGTTTCCTTCCGTTCACCAGTTGGATGGGGTGGATATTTTTTCTCGTTTACATTCCCTTTTTACATCTGTTTTGGGCCTATTAATTGGTTCATCTTTCCTCTACTGGATTGGTGCATTTGCCTACAGAATATTTGATCGTGATGCACTCGGTGAGGGGGATGTGAAATTATTAGGTTGCATTGGAGCTTTTTGTGGGTGGAAAGGGGCGATCTTTACGATTTTTGGCGGGGCTATGGTTGGATGTGCTTTGCTTATACCATTAATGATATTTCAGAAAATGAAACCAGGGGGAGCAGAGACCCACGATCATTCAGTTTCTTGGGGAAAAGAAGTACCTTTTGGCCCCTTCCTAGCTGTAGCTGCCCTTGTATTTTTTGGGGGAATGAATGAGTTCGTCGATAAATGGTTATCTGTAAAACTTGCTCCACTCCTAAATGTAATTGGAAGCTAGCCTCCTTTTTGCGTTGAACAAACCGGTAGGAGTGGGCATTGATTACATGCTTACTCCCTATTTTTTATTTAGTTAAACTATGAAGAAATTACTTGTTGCAAATCGTAGCGAAATAGCCGTGCGAATTTTTCGTTCAGCTTCCGAACTAAATCTTCGGACAGTTGCAATCTATGCTGAAGAGGATCGGTTTGGAGTACATCGTTTTAAAGCGGATGAGGCTTACCTGATTGGGAAAGGAAAAGGTCCGGTAGCTGCATACTTAGATATTGAATCTATCATCTCTTTGGCGAAGGAAAAGAAAGTGGATATGATCCATCCTGGTTATGGCTTTCTCTCTGAGAATGCAGACTTTGCGCGAGCCTGTGAGGATGCAGGAATTATTTTTATCGGACCATCCCCTGAGCTTTTGGAAAGAATGGGAGATAAAGTTGCTGCTAAAAAAGCGGCTGACGAGGCAGGAGTTCCAACATTACCCGCTACTCCCAATCCAGTTTCCAATCCGGCAGAGGCTCGAAAGTGGGGCCGTAAAATTGGGTTCCCGCTGATCATTAAAGCTGCTTTTGGCGGAGGGGGCCGGGGTATGCGAGTGGTGCATAAAGAAGAAGATTTGAAATCCATGCTTGAAGAAGCGCAAGGCGAAGCCGAAAGGGCTTTTGGGAATTCGGCCGTCTTCCTTGAGCGATATGTGGGCCGGGCCAAACACCTAGAGGTTCAAATCTTAGGAGACCGCAAGGGCAATGTTGTGCATTTACATGAGCGGGACTGTTCAGTTCAAAGAAGATATCAAAAAGTGGTTGAAGTAGCCCCTTCAATTGGTCTGGATCCTAAGGTCGTAGATGAGCTTTGCCAAGCGGGTGTGGATCTCGCCAATAATGTTGGGTATAATAACGCTGGCACTGTTGAATTCTTGTTGGACCAAGATACAAACGAATGGTTCTTTATCGAAATGAATCCCAGGATTCAAGTCGAACACACCGTGACTGAACAAATTACTGGTATTGATATTGTTCGATCTCAGATCTTAGTTGCCATGGAAAATGATCTTCATGGAAAGCGGATCGGTATTCCTACCCAGGAAAACATCCCTCGAAATGGCTGTGCGGTGCAATGCCGGGTAACCACTGAAGATCCTGAGAAAGATTTTACGCCAGATTATGGGAAGATTTTAAGTTATCGGTCTGCTGCTGGATTTGGGGTTAGGCTTGACGGTGCTATGGGCGATACTGGTTCTATTATCACCCCTTTTTACGATTCTTTATTGGTTAAGCTGACCACCTCTGGACCTGATTTACCGCAAGCTTTGGATCGGATGCATCGATCCTTACGCGAAATGCGTATCCGTGGCGTTAAAACTAACATTCCTTTCTTGGAGAATGTAATCACTCACAAAGATTTTATTCAGGGCAAAGCAACAACCCGAATGATAGATATCACCCCGAGCTTGTTTCAATTCAAAGCTAGACGTGACCGTGCCTCTCGCTTGCTTGGTTATCTTGGTGAAGTCATTGTTAACGGTAACCCTCAAGTCAAAGGAAGGGAGCGAGTCAGCAACCCTCTTCCGTTGATCGTGCCGGAGCACGATGCGCGAACTGAACCACCCAGGGGTACACGTGATTTATTGTTATCGATGGGGGCACCCAAGTTTTCTCATTGGATGCGTGATCAGAAGCCTTTGATGATCACCGATACCACTTTGCGTGATGCTCACCAATCGCTTTTTGCAGCCCGTATGCGATCATACGACATGTTAACTGTGGCTGATTTTATTTCCCGTCGGTTATCCGGACTCTTTAGCCTTGAAATGTGGGGCGGTGCCACTTTTGACACCTGCATGCGATTTCTTGGCGAATGCCCATTTGAGAGGTTAAGAACCTTACGGGAAAAAATCCCTAATATTCTATTTCAGATGTTATTGCGTGGATCCAATGCCGTTGGGTATGCCAATTACCCTGATAATGTGGTCCGTGAGTTTATCGTCCATTCATCCCAGGCAGGTATGGATGTGTTCCGTATATTTGATTCCCTTAATTATTTGCCAAATCTTAAAGTGGCCATGCAAACTGTATCTGAGAAAACAAATTCTCTATGCGAAGCTGCGGTCTGCTTTACAGGCGATTTCACTAACTCAAGTGAAGAAAAATATGTACTTAAATATTATGTGGATTTGGCAAAAGAGTTAGAGAAGATGGGGGCCCATATCCTAGCTATTAAGGACATGGCTGGGCTTTGTCATCCGATTGCGGCTCACAGGCTTGTTAAAGCGCTTCGTAACGAAACCTCATTACCGATTCACTTCCATACCCATGATTCAAGCGGAATTGCGTCAGCCTCCGTTCTGAAAGCAGCGGAAGCTGGGGTTGATGTCGTTGATCTTGCTGTTTCTTCTATGTCTGGGTGCACGAGCCAACCAAACTTAAATTCGGTTGTTCATGCCTTACAAAATGCACCTCGATCGACTGGTCTTGAAGTAGATTCGTTAAACGAGCTTTCTATTTATTGGGAAGCCGTACGGCAATATTATGCGCCTTTCGATACCTCTCCGCCGTTTGGGAGTGCCGAGGTGTATCAGCACCAAATGCCTGGTGGTCAGTACACCAATTTGCGAGAGCAGGCAACTGCCCTTGGTTTGGGTAAAAGGTGGCCTGATGTTGTCAAAACTTACCAAGAGGTAAACGAACTCTTAGGTGATATTGTCAAGGTCACGCCTAGCAGTAAATGCGTGGGAGATCTTGCTATTTTTCTCATCACCAAAGGTGTAAAACCCCGGGACTTGGCGAATTTGCCTTCTGAGACAGGCTTTCCAGAGTCGGTTAAAGACTTGATGTCGGGGAATCTTGGGCAACCCAAGGGAGGTTGGCCCAAAGATGTACAGAAAGTAATCTTAGGCGATCGGAAACCAATGCGTGGAAGACCTGGTGCGTCGGCCCCCAAGATTGACCTTCGAAAAGAAAAAACAAATATCAAGAAAAAGTATGGTAGTAAGTCTACGGATGATGATTTGTTTTCATCTCTTATGTATCCAAAAGTATATGAGGAATACAGAGAATTTAGTGAAAAGTATGGCGATGTTTCAGTCCTTCCAACAACGGCTTATTTTCATGGATTAAATCCCGGTGAAGAAATTTCCATCCAGATCGAGGAAGGCAAGACTCTCTTTGTAAAACTGCTCCATGTGGGAGAACCTGATGAAAATGGAGTTCGTTCCTTAACCTTTGAATTGAATGGAAAGGCTAGAACCACAATGGTCCAGGATAAAAGTGTCAAAGGGGAGGCCAAAACGAGGGAAAAAGCAGACCCAGCAAACTCGCTGCATATAGCCGCACCCATACCTGCAATGGTTAGTAGCATTGCAACGAGTGTTGGCAAAACCATTGCCAAAGGTGAAAAAGTAGCAGTCCTTGAAGCCATGAAGATGCAAACCACTCTTTACGCATCTTCAGATGGTGTGGTTGATGAAGTTCTTGTAGCCGTTGGAGACTCGGTTGAATCCAAGGATTTAGTCGTTCGCCTGCGTTAATACTAAAGCTTTTTATGGTCCTACCGATTCTTTAGAGGGTGAGTCTTTATATTCCCACCTTTTTTTCTTATGCCTTTAGGTTTTACTTCGGCCTCGCTTTTTTGTGCGGTAGTTTCGCATTGCATGGAAACCCAATTCTTTTTCCAGAACTTAATCTTGAAAGGGCAATTTGCCAAACATTGGGAGTTTCTCGAGAGAACTTAACCAAGAAACACCTGCAAGAAAACTTACGAAGCCTTGATGCAAGTTCACTTGAAGTTAGGGACTTAACTGGACTTGAATATGCGACTAACTTGGAAATTCTTGTTCTTCGGGACAATCTAATCGAAAATGTTAGTCCAATATCAAATCTTGCTCACCTGAGGAAACTCGATTTATCCAGCAATCGTATTCGTAATCTTAGGCAATTGGTTCCGCTTTCCGGTAGTAAGATGAGAAAGCAGGTAGTTGATTTGCAACTTTCTTTAGAGAATTACAAAACGCCCCGAGCTCAAAAAGTACAAATTATTCAAAAAATGTCTGCTTTGGTTGAGCGTCTTAAACTTGGACCTTGGAGCTTGCGTGAGCTGAATTTGGCTGATAATCGGATGCTTGGTCTATCTGGCATTGAGTTCCTCACCGATCTCACTTTTTTAAATGTGTCTAAAAATTCGTTGATTGATCTTGAAGGCCTGAGCCGTTTGCAGTCCTTGAAAACTCTCTATGCCCAGGAAAATCAACTTGGACGTATCGAGTCTTATGTGGATGAAAATAAAAACAAATTATACGACGAAGGGGAACCTATAGATGACCAGAGCGGTAATGGGAAGCGGGACACTGATCCTCTACTTGAAATTCAATCCCTTCCTCAACTTGCAAACCTTTACCTTCACAATAACCTCCTTAAGTCTCTTGACTCCATTCAAGATGTTCCTGAGCTTGTTACACTTTTTGCTTCTGGAAATAAAATAAGAGAAATTTCGAGTCTTCAAAATTGTAAAAATTTAATAAGGCTCTCCTTATCTGATAACAAGATTTCAAGTCTATCTGGCGTGGGTAAACTTCAACATCTTCAGTATCTTTATTTTCTTGAAAATAGGATTTCTGATCTGCGACCTCTTCGTGGTATGACCAGTTTGAAAGAATTGCATTTACAACGCAATCAACTCGTTGAAGTAAGACCGATTGAAACTCTCATCAATTTGGAAGTCTTGTCTCTCTCCTACAACATGATTTACGATATTAAGTTTACTGGTCCCCTTACGAAATTAAAAAGGTTTTCAATGGCCTACAACTGCTACCCAAGCAATGCATCGGAGCTTGCTAGACCTTTACAGGTTATTAGGTCTCAAGGGGGGCGTGTAACGATTGGCAATCAACGGCCAAGGATACCAGAAGTTGAAAGTCTTGTGAGCTTTCTTTCTGGGTATCCCACAGCCAACGAGGAACTTGGGGATTATCTCGTATCTAATGGCTACAATAACTTCATGGACTACATCGATGATGTGTCGATTACTGATGAAAAAAAAGCAGATGCTTTTGTGACTTGGGAGAAAACTCTCAAAAATGGTAAAAAGTTACATGAGCTTCCTCTCATAAGATAATCAATTCCTCAAGTCAGAGGATAAATTATTTGGTTTCTATATAAAGCAAGGTTGCGAAGATTATGGTCGTAATAAAGCAAACGAGGTAGACCAATCTTAAAACTAACTTCTGCATACCATGGGAGCGAACAAAACTGTCGATGAATTTGTAATATTCCCGCTTGAACCTTTTTTTTAACGGTTTTTTTCTTTTTTTACTTTCGGATTTTAACATCTACCTCTTCGTTTAAGGCTAATTTTTAAAAGGGGCAAGCTTGGAGAATTCATGCTTCTACCTTTACATCCATTGAATGTTAAAATAGGAATTTTGTTTTCACTCAATGTCCATCAAACAAAGGTCCATACGCCAAGAGCGAAGTATTACCGGTAAATCATTACATACCGGAGAAGAGGTTTCGCTTACCATCAAGCCAGCGAAAGCAAATACAGGCTATGTATTTCGCAGGACAGATTTATACGGACAGCCAGAAATTAAACCAACATCTGCGAATGTTACCGAATTAGTCAGAAGCACAACGATATCCAACGGGAATGCAAAAGTGCATACGATAGAGCATGTCCTTAGTGCATTGGCAGGTTCTGGAATCGACAACGCAATTATAGACCTAGATGCCAGTGAACCCCCTATCATGGATGGTTCTTCCCGGCCTTTTGCTAATCTTATTCTGGAGGCTGAGCCTTATGAATTGGAGGAGGACAGACAGTTTTTTAAACTTCCCAGTCCAGTCTCGGTAACCGATGGTAACCGCTCTATGATTGCTTTGCCTTATGACGGGTTTCGGATTACCTGCACCTCCACAGACGAACGGGCGAGCCACGTCCAGCATTTGTCGATTGAGTTAGATCCTGAAATTTATTTGGCTGAGTTAGCCCCCGCTCGAACTTTTACACTGTACGAAGACATTGAGGAATTGTTGAAACTTGGTAAAATTCGTGGAGGCAGTCTCGACAGTGCAATTGTTATCAAGGGGGATAAGATTTTATCTAAAGAGGCGCTTCGCTTTGAGGATGAATTTGTCCGGCATAAAATCCTGGATATCATCGGCGACCTGACACTTTTAGGAAAACCTTTACAAGCCCACATTATTGCAGTTCGTCCCGGACACTCACTTAATGCTAGGTTGACGACTAAATTGCACGATTTAATGAGTCATGGAGAGAAACCGAAAGCGGTCGCCTCTTCCCCTGTCAAGGGAAAGTCTTTTGTGCTGCCTGACGAGACTGAGCTTGATGTAAGAAGGGTACTGGATGTCTTACCCCACCGTTTTCCCTTTGTGATGATTGATAAGGTGGTGTCGATCGAAGGAGATCAAAAATTAGTCGGAATTAAAAATGTTTCAATCAATGAGCCTTTTTTTCCGGGGCATTTCCCTGGTCACCCCGTAATGCCTGGAGTTTTGCAGCTTGAGGCAATGGCTCAGGCTGCTGGCATTCTTCTGTTACGGAGAGGGTCAGCTGAAGGGAAAGTTGCCTTCTTTATGAGTGCGGACAAGGTTAAATTTAGAAAGCCTGTTGTCCCTGGTGATCAACTTATTGTCACTGCAACGCTTGAAAAAGTCCGAGGTAACAGGATAGCTACCGCGAGTGTAGATTGTAGGGTAGGGGAGCAAGTTGTTTCCTCTGCCAGTTTAATGTTTTCAATTGTTGATGGAAAAGATGCTTTTTAAGAAAAAATGGGCGTAGATATTCATACCAGTGCGATTGTTGATCCCAAGGCAGAAATTGGCGAAAATGTTGTGGTCGATGCGTTTGCGATGGTTGGTCCTCACGCGAGTATCGGCGATAATTGTCGTATTTTTCATCATGCGACGGTGGAAGGTCGGGTTACTTTAGGGTCAGGGAATCTTATTCATTCTTATTCCTTGATCGGTGGGCTCACTCATGATTTGAAATACCAAGGTGGAGAACCTGGACTTGAAATTGGAGATAATAACATCTTTCGGGAATATGTGACTGCCCATGTGGCAACTGAAGAAGATGATGTCACTGTGATCGGTTCAAATAATGTATTTCTTGCATACAGCCATGTTGCCCACGATTGCCAAGTGGGTGATCATTTGGTGATGAGCAGTCATTCCGCACTCGGGGGGCATGTAGTCGTTCAGGATCATGTAAATGTAGGTTGGAACGCAGGCGTTCATCAATTTTGTCGGCTTGGTAAGCATTGTATGGTTTCTGCATGTTCAAAATTAGTGCAAGATGTGCCTCCTTATATGCTTGCCGATGGGTTTCCTGCGGAAGTCCGCTCAATTAATAAAATTGGTATGGAGCGAAATGGATTCTCGAATGATGAAATCGATGCAGTCCGAGGAGTTTTTAAAAAAATCTACAAAAGTGATTTTAATCGTAGTCAAGCGTTAGCCAATTTATCGGAGGATCAGAACATAGTGGGCAAACCAGTTTTGAATGAGATCGTTGATTTCATAAAAAATAGCGGCAGGGGAGTTGCCTAGACTACCTTATTTCCCCGGGTTCTTCTTCTTTAAATTTAATCTAAAGTCCTTAATGACTTAAAGTATTCCCAGGAATATATGCCTGTGGAATGTCCATCACTAAAAACTAGGCGAAGGGCGTAATTTCCAATAAGATGGAAATCTTTGATGATAACATGATCAAAGTTTTCATTACTTGAGGCTCCCCCCCTAATTTTTCCAAAAATATCCATCTCACCTGCTTGATCAGCACTTGGCGAATGTTGGCGAAGGAAGGAAGCATCCCAAAAGTCTTCCTGCCCATCAGCCCATAGTATAGCAAATGAGTGCCCAATGATTTCATACCGAGTGGGCATTTCCATAATCTAAATGAAAGAATCTAAGCTGTTACCAGAAGACGGGGGTTCAGAAGGATCACTTCCACTTTTGTAGTAAGGGTCCATAACTTCATTCCGGTATGAGCGACTGAAATCCTCCCCTCTTTCAGCAGCCCGATTGAAGGCTTGTACTTCTTTTTCAACTAAGTCCTTATGAAGATCTTTTTTCTGGAGGTCTTCATCTAAGCTACGCTCGTCCCAGTATTTATCATTATGTAATTGGCTCGGACCGGCACTAGGAGGAAGGTTTGTCGGTTTTACGACCTCCCAGTCTGGTTTGCGCGTACAATCTAAACCTGCGTCATCCTTGTTATCAACACTTGGCAATGGATTGCCTGCTTGTGGGCATTGGGATTGTGATTCTAAAGAATCTTCACCTCGCAGGTTTCCCCCTAATTCTATGGGCTCTGGAGATTTTGTTACCCGTTGTGAACTATCTTGAGCCATTTCTGGCACATCTATTTTGGAAATTTCATCTCGGTTTACTTGAATTTCCTTAAATGTATTTTCGTTTAGATTAGAAATACTGGGGCTAGATGAACTATCCATGGGTCAAACCTGAAGCAAGGATGATTGATTTGCAAATTCAAATCATATTTTTGGGAGGAGCATTTTAGCATTGCTCGATGTCTTACGATTACTTAGAAATAAATACATGGCTAGAGATACAGTAATTCTTGAATGCACGGAAGCACGCAAAGAAGGAAAACCTCCTTCTCGCTACATGGCATCCAGAAATAAAAAGCTCCAAACGGATCCGGTTGAGAAGAAAAAGTATAACCGCTTCCTTCGCCGTCATACTCTTCACCGCGAAATCAAGAGTTAGTCTCTTTCACTACCCCTCAACGGGTACGAGATTCAAAATCTCTTCGGAAATATTTGCGAATGCTTGAGATGCCTTCCCCTCCGGATTCCCTATTGTTGTGGGAACTCCGTGGTCTGCACCCTGCCTTACTTCTTCCATGAGAGGAATCTCCCCCAAAAATACAGTTTCCAGCTTTTGTGCCGTTAAGGGGCCACCTCCTTGCCCAAATAAAAAGCTTTTTTCACCAGTGTTTTCATTTAGAAGATAGCTCATGTTTTCGATTACTCCCAAGAAGGGAACATTAACTTTGGAAAACATCCTAGCTCCACGCCTGGCTACATCAACCGCTGCTTTTTGTGGGGTGGTTACAATTACAACCCCGTCCAAGGGTAAAATCTGAGCTAGAGAGAGTTGTGCATCTCCAGTACCTGGAGGAAGATCAATCAGCAAGTAATCTAATTCTCCCCATGCAACATTAGATGCGAATTGTTGGATCGTTTTCATAACCATGGGTCCTCGCCAAACTACTGGAGTTTCTTCATCCACTAGCAAGCCCATAGACATAACTTTTATCCCGTAGTTTTCAACGGGTGCCAGTAAATTTTCCTCGAGAGCAGTGGGTTGTTCTGAGATCCCAAGTTGTAAAGGAATAGATGGACCGTATAAATCACAATCCATGACTCCAACAGAAAAAGCTTTTCCGTTATCTCCAGTTTGTCTGCTTAGTGCACAGGCAAGATTTGCGGTAACGGTTGACTTACCCACGCCTCCTTTGCCACTGGCAATCGCGATTATTCTTTTAACTCCAGCAAGGTTGTTTTTCTCCTTTTGAGTGTTTTCCTTTTTGCCTTGTTTAAAAATAACTTGAATGTCGTGTTTTTTTACCGATGGTTCTTCTTGTAAAACTTTTTCGATCTCGGTCTTTAGAGTGTTAGGGAGAGTTGAGTCTTCTCCGCTCACTTCCACTTTTACTTTGGCATAGCCATCTGTAAAGCTCGCCTCAGTTACGAGCCCAAAGGAAACAATATCTCGGCTGAAACCCGGATATTTTACTTTTTTTAAAAGAACGAGAATGTCTTCTTCAGTTGTCATAATTAATGGATTCATCAAGGGTTCATTCATGACTATGGCAATGCAAAATTTAAGTTTTATAAATTTTGTTCCCAAAATTACCATTTATAATAAGCGAGTGTTTGCGCTTGCGAGATATCGTAACTTTTAGATGGTAAGAATATGAATGTGGATATTTACAGGTGTGGTATGAAGATAATTTTGCTTGGGCTTATCGGGTGTACTTCGATTCTAGGCCAAGGCAGTTCAACGATTGTACTTGGTCCAATCGAAGGTGAACTTGCAAAAAAGCAAATAGCATTGGACCTCGAAGGTACCCAGAAAGATTTGCTCCCTTTGGCCACCAGGGCCATCAAAGCCCACGGAGCTTTGCGGTTAGCAACTTCTCAATCCAGTCAGTTCGGAATTACTTTATTTTCCCAAGGTAGTAATCTTGTTCAAGTAAGGATTTCCTCAGGAAAGCCTCGCAAAATGATAAAAACCTTTTCTCAAGAAGGAAATTCAATCAGGCAGGCAACCTTTCGAGCATTGGATCAAATGGTTTTTGCCCTTACTGGGGCTCTTGGTTTTTTTGATGGTCAACTTGCTTATCTTTCATCGTTATCAGGAAAGAAAGAAATTTTTGTTTCTGATGCCTTAATGAGCTCGGCTCGTCCGCAAACTTCGTTTGGCAAAATTACTTTCAACCCAAGCTGGGATAATGCGGGAAAAGGTGTCTTCTTTACAAGTAATCGAAAAATATTTAATAATGTATACCACTTGGACTTGGCATCCCGTAAGATTTCCAATGTTGCCAGCTACAAAGGCAGTAACCTCAGAGCGGTTCAAAATCCTCGTACCGCTCAAGTCGCATTCATTCTATCAGCATCAGGAAACCCTGAGGTTTGGCTTGCCGAAAGCATGGGTAGTAAACCTCGAAAGGTTACCAATAACCGTAGCAATGAATCGGGTCCTTGCTGGTCTCCCGATGGGCGAAGAATGATTGTAACTTCAGATAGCCGCGGGCGCCCTCAACTTTATGAAGTTTCTTTATCCACCGGAAGACTTTCCCGGATCCCTACAAATATTAGTTCCCATTGTGCTGAGGCAGCATGGAACCCAATAGATTCCACACGCGTAGCATTTACAGCAGCGGTCGGAGGTGGTTTTCAAGTGTGTGAATATAGTTTCGCTCAAAGAGAGACTAGAATCTTAACCAAAGGTACGCAGCATGGAATGCAACCAGTGTGGGCAAGAGATGGTCGCCATTTATATTACACTGAAAGGGCTTCGACTGGTGCGACTCGTATCATGCTCTTAGATACCGAGTTTGATGAAGCAAAACCAGTACCCTTACATGATTCTTCTTTTGGGCACTGTTCCCAAGCAAGTTTTTATTTCGACCGTTGATTGGTATCCGCACCCACCAATGCTACAGCCCTTGGGCTTACTTTCTTTGCTGTATAATAGAATTTACTCGCACCCTAGTTTAATTCGCCATAGTTCAACGAAGTGGTTTTCAAAACAAACTTATCTATTTTTGCTCTCATTTGCTTTGAACGGAAAGAAACATGCTAAAATATTTTTTCGCTATTCAGGGTACAAACCAGTTGAAGAATTCTTTTTCCTTCACAGTTTTGGCAAAAGATCTTCCCCTTAAATTTAATATTTAAACGAAATGAAAATTCTTGTACTTGGTGATATCGTAGGCCGTCCCGGTCGTACATTTCTTGCCGATTATCTTGTTGATTACCGAAAAAAAGAAAAGATCGATTTCTGTATCGCAAATGGTGAAAATGCGGCAGGAGGTGCAGGAATTACCGCAAAAACAGCGCGTGAAATTATGAAGGCTGGCGTGGATGCCATTACTCTTGGGGATCATGTATGGGATCAAAAAAACTTTAGTAACGAGATCGATGAGTTGGACTTTGTTTGCAGACCCGCAAACTTACCAGATTCTAACCCGGGTAGACATTTTTTGATCTGTGAAGTTGGGGATGTTAAGGTAGGTTTATTTACGGTTCTCGGTAGAACTTTTATGGGGCCCAAGGTATCTTGCCCTTTTTCCACTTCCCAAACTTTGGCCCAGGAACTTCATGGAGAGGCGGACATACTGATTTGCGAAATTCATGCAGAAACTACATCCGAAAAAGAATCTATGGGTTGGCATTTAGACGGGCAGGTCAGTTTTGTTTTTGGTACTCATACTCATGTTCCAACTGCAGATGGCCGTTTACTTCCCAACGGTTCCGCTTATCAGACAGACCTTGGTATGACCGGGCCTAGAGAATCTGTACTTGGGAGAGAAATTAGTGCCTGCCTTGGCCGATTTCTTGATGGTATGCCCCGACGGTGTCCAGTTGCGGTAGGAGATGTTGGTATGCAGGGTTGTATTTTAGAATTCGCCCCTGCCAATTATCGACTGCCAAAGTCTATCACTCGCATCGAGTTGCGAGCCGATGACTTGACTAAGGTTTAGTCTCGGCGACCGCCGAGTAAACCAAGCCTGAAGGCATAGTACAAGAGCATAAGCAGAGAACTGGCAAAGGCTGCCACATAAGTCATGGCCGCGGCATTCAGTACCTTTCTCGCCCCTTCCAGTTCTTTTTCTGCCACATAGTTTCCTTGTTGCAAGCAAGTAAGGGCCCGTTTGCTTGCGTCAAATTCAACGGGGAGGGTGACCAATGTAAATACAGTGGTGCAGCCGAATAGTAATACCCCTAGCCACGAAAGCGATGCTCCGGTAGCAGTTGCAGCACCTCCCATAAAAAGGGCAATCATGATCACAATCATCGAAAGCCCGCTTCCTAAGTTCGCCACTGGTACCCATGCTGATCGAAACGAAAGTAAGGCGTATGATTTAGCGTGCTGAATTGCATGGCCAACTTCGTGGGCGGCCACACCAAAGGCTGCCATAGAGTTGCGGTCATGAACATCTGCACTTAGGCGCAATGTTTTACTGCTGGGATCGTAGTGGTCGCTTAGTTTTCCTCCGACCCGTTCAATCCGAACATCGTGGATATTATTGTCCGCCAATATTCTTTGGGCAACTTCCGCGCCGGTCAAACGGGAGCGGGTGGTGAATTGGCTGTATTTTTTAAAACGGCCCTTGGTTATGCTGGATGCATAGAAGCTGAAGCCCATGCCTATCATGATGACGAGAAGGAATAGTGGATCAAAAAACATAATATTAAATTAAATAGTACCCAAAAATTAGATTTGCTCAAAATAATTAGTATATTTCTTAAATTTATGTGATCAGGATGTTTTCTTTTTTCTTTGTTTTACATTTATTCCGAAGTTGGCATTTTTGAATAAGTTCTACGGAACTCCCTATACTTGTACTATTGCCAGATGAATTCAAAGAAAACATACATTGCAGTTGACCTAGGTGCAGAAAGCGGTCGAGTTCTAGCCGCAGACTTTGATGGCCACACTCTATCGCTTCGAGTCATTCATTCGTTCCCCAATGGTCCTGTGGTATTAAACGGATCCATTCATTGGAATGTTGTGGGTTTGTACAATGAAATTTTGCTTGGTTTAGCTATGGCTCAAGCTGAGTATGGGAAAAGCCTTCAATCGATCGGTGTTGATAGCTGGGGTCTTGATTATGGACACCTTGATGCCCAAGGGCATTTATTAGGTATGCCGTATCATTACAGAGATGAACGAACGCTACCGATGCTGGACTTATTTCATCAACGAGCTGATCGGAAGGAATCATACGCTCGAACTGGAATCCAACCCCTATTTATAAATACCCTTTTTCAGTTAATGGCGGAGAAAGAATCAGGCCAGGCATGTATGGATCGCTCAGACCAAATGCTGTTTACTCCCGATCTTATAAATTTTTGGCTCACTGGAAAGAAGGGAAATGAGATAACGATGGCAAGCACCAGTCAAATGCTCAACCAAGAGTCCCGTACATGGGATCTAGAATTTTTGGAAAGCCTTGGGCTTCCTACCAGTTTTCTCGGAGACCTCTGGGAACCGGGTCATCTTGTAGGCCCTGTACAGGGAGCAGCCAAGAATAGGATACAATGTGATCACTTGCCGGTTTATACCGTGGGTTCTCATGACACTGCTTCCGCAGTTGCCGGAGTGCCCGCGGTTGGAGAATCAGATTTTGCCTACCTCAGCTCAGGTACCTGGAGTCTAATGGGAGTGGAAAACGAGAAAGCGCTTTGTGACCCCATCAGCGAAAAGCTTGGGTTTACCAACGAGTTTGGAATCAGTGGAGACATTCGGTACCTCAAAAATATAAGCGGACTTTGGATCGTTCAAGAATGTCGTCGTCATTGGAAAAGTATGGGAGAAGATTTTAACTACACTCAGCTTACTCATATGGCCAAAGAAGCAATTCCATTTGCTTCCATCATTGATGTGGATGATCCCATCTTCTCGACTATGGGAAATATGCCGTCCAAAATTGATACCAAATGCAAAGAAAGTGGGCAATCAACCCCATCGAGCAAAAATGAAATTGTTCGGGTAGCACTCGAAGGCCTAGCCTTGAAATATCGAGAAGTCCTTGAAAACTTGCGAAGCCAGACAGGCAAATCTTTACAATCCCTTCATATCGTGGGTGGAGGCACCCAAAATGTGTTACTAAACCAGATGACTGCTGATTCTACCGGATGTGAAGTGGTGGCCGGACCAGTGGAAGCCACATCGGTTGGAAATGTTCTGGTGCAAATGATGGCCACAGGTGAAATCTCATCCCTTGCCGAAGGGCGTGAGATTGTAGCTAATTCTTTCGAGCCTCAAAGGTATACCCCTAATGACTCAGATAGCTGGAATGAGGCCTATGAAAAAATGCGTACCCTTTCCTCCGACAGAGCTTAATTTATGAAATCACAAACTATTTGGAAAAATTTACCCAAAGTAGGCATTCGACCCACCATTGATGGTCGTTTGGGCGGCGTTCGGGAATCTCTCGAGGAACAGACAATGAAGCAAGCACAAGCGGTAGCTTCACTGATTGAGGAAACCCTGAGATACCCCAATGGAGAATCTGTTCAGTGCGTAATCGCAGATACTTGTATTGGAGGTGTTGCTGAAGCAGCTCAAGCGGCAGATCAATTTTCCCGGGAGGGCGTTGGAGTCTCCCTCACCGTCACCCCTTGCTGGTGTTATGGTTCTGAGACCATGGACATGGACCCGCTCACCCCGAAGGCAATTTGGGGGTTTAATGGCACAGAAAGGCCGGGGGCGGTTTACTTGGCTGCAGTTTCTGCAGCTCATGCCCAAAAAGGGATACCAGCATATAAAATATATGGAGAGGATGTACAGGATTCAACTGATAATTCCATTCCCGCAGATGTGCAGGGAAAAATCTTCCGTTTCATCCGTACAGGGCTTGCAGTTTCGATAATGCGGGGAAAATCTTATCTTTCCATGGGAGGAACATCAATGGGTATTGTAGGCTCGACGGTAGACCCTGCTTTTTTTGAATCCTACTTAGGTATGCGGGTTGAATTTACCGATATGTCTGAATTTACCCGGCGTTTGAATGCAGACCTTTTTGATAAGGAAGAATATACCCGGGCAAAAGAGTATGTAAAAACTAATTTTATTGAAGGAGCGGACTTCAATGACCAGGAAAACCAAAGAAACCGGTCACAATTAGATCAAGAGTGGGAAACCTCTATAAAAATGTGTCTGATTGCTCGGGACCTTATGGTTGGTAACCCTAGGTTGGCCGAAAAAGGGTGGGGGGAAGAAGCACAAGGACATCACGCGATTGCCGCTGGGTTCCAAGGGCAGAGGCAATGGACCGATCATATGCCCAATGGTGATTTGATGGAAGCCGTTCTCAATTCCAGTTGGGATTGGAATGGGAAAAGAGCACCCTACATACTTGCAACTGAAAATGATGCCCTGAATGGTGTCTGTATGCTGTTTGGTCAGTTGCTCACTCACACAGCTCAAGTGTTTGCAGACCTTCGTACATTCTGGAGTTCAAAGGCAGTGGAGAGGGTAAGTGGAAAAAAACTTACCGGGTTGGCGGAAAATGGAATCCTTCATTTGATAAATTCGGGCCCGGCCGCTTTGGATGGAACTGGAGAACAGAGTGATTCTCATGGCAAGCCTACGATGAAACCATATTGGGAAATTTCTGATGACGAGGTTGCAGCCTGTAATCAATCCACTACTTGGCATCCTTCTATTACCGAATATTTTCCAGGCGGGGGGTGGTCAACCCGTTACCAGACAAAAGGTGGCATGCCTGTCACCATGACCCGATTGAATGTAGTTAAAGGTCTGGGACCGGCACTACAACTCGTTGAGGGATACACTGTTGAATTGGATGAAGATGTTCACGAAGCCTTAGACCATCGAACCAATCCAACTTGGCCAACGACATGGTTTGCCCCGCGTCTTACTGGAACGGGAGCTTTTCGTAGCGTGTATTCTGTTATGGATGCTTGGGGTTCCAACCATTGCGTTATGACTCCTGGTCATGTAGGGGCTGACTTTATATCATTAGCGGCTAACCTTCGTATCCCAGTTTATATGCACAACCTCGAGGAATCCCAAGTCTTTCGCCCATCATCATGGACTGCCTTTGGCACTTCTGATTCGGAAGGTGCAGATTTTAGAGCATGTGAAAAACTTGGCCCTCTTTATACAGCTTACAAATAAAAGAGTTAATGGTTTATATTTTGTGTTCGTACACCTTTTGAAGATTCAGAATTGCATCTTTTAAGGACTTGGCTGTCTCTGTATCCACATTTTGCTTCGCCTTCATCGCACTTACGAGAACACCATGAGATGCAACTAAGAGTTTCTCATAATAAGGAGAGCTTGATTTAATCCTTTGAATTAAAAAATACTCGGCAACTGTTTTCTGGATATTTGACGCATGAGATTCCTTGGTGACCACCCAACGGGAAAGTTGGTTTTGCGATTGTGCATCCTTTTTTCCACTCAATTCAAGGATGAGCTTGGATGCTTTTTCTATAGTCTTTTGGTCTTCCAGCATTTGATCAAAACGCAACTGATCAGTGTACACACCGCAAGGTACCTGACAGTGACCAAATGCCTGGGAGATAAAGAAAGAATAAAAGATAGATATGAGAAGAAGTAGATGTTTTAGTTTCATAAGTGTAAGAATTATCGATAAATCATAGTATTGACATGCAAAAGAAGTTGGAGAGAAAGCCAAGTCAAACCGCGCAGAAATCCTAAATCTTTTTTTACAAGTCTTTTCCATTTTACTCATCACCGATGCTTTTTCTTCGCAAGTTACCTGACCATCAAAAGATGAGAATCCTTGCATGTTAGCATTTCTCTGCATTCTATATGTCACAGGGTTACCCATGTGGATTAGGTTACAACCGGTAACCTATCGATTATTACTGCCTAAAGAATTTGGAGGCCTCTTACTTCCCTTCAAGGTAAGTGCAAGCCTAACTTAAGTAAGCAGGATTATTCCAAAACATATAACGCTTTAGCCTTCACTAAAATCCTTTGTCATTGCGAAATCAAAAGAATCGTACAAAATGAGATTAAAATTTGAGTAAAAAGTAAGGTCTGCTTGACTAATTTTAATTTTGCGGGAGTAGCTCAGTTGGATAGAGCATCGGTCTTCTAAACCGGTGGTCGTGGGTTCGAATCCCACCTCCCGCGCCATTTTTGTAATTATATAAATACTTGCGTTTAATCGTTGATCAATTAGCCAAATGCAAGATTGTTGGGTGCTTGACTGCTTCACCTATACCCACTTCTGCCTCCACTCCTACGACGGCTTGGCTGATTCGTATTTCGAAAAACTTTGAACATTTTGCAGACGATATCATCGCTGACCTTGGTGCTACCCTGACAAAACGATTAGGGCAGGAATATTTTCTAATAAAGTGTCAAGATCCCTGTAAGATCCAGAACTCTGATGCGGCTCGTTATATTAGGTGGAATCTAAAAATGGAACATGCCTGGCCCTGTCGGCCCGTAAAAATGAAAGATTTTGTGGAGAAAGCTGCCCAAGGACTCTTGCAAAAGTTTGGTGGACGCAGTTTACAGGGTATCTTTATAGGTATTTTAGATGCAAGTTCGACTCACAATCCTTACAAGTCATTGGCGTCTAATCTTCGAGGGCGTACGCTCCAGTTATTCATGTCTGAACAGGGGGCTTTAAAAGATGTAGAAGAACAGATCCCCAAAGCTCTAAGTCTCTTTTGCCTAGTCGGGAAAGAAGGGCTTTATTGTGGAGTGCATAGTCCTTTACAGGCCAACGGTTTTTATCCTGGTGGAACAAAATTTATCAGTCAAAAAGCACCTCATACCATAAGTCGTGCTGGGGCGAAGATTGCAGAGGCATTGCATTACCTAAAGCTTCACCAACCATTACCAGTCAAGGGTAGTCATTGGCTTGAATTGGGGGCGTGTCCTGGAGGTATGACTTCAGAGCTGCTTGAGCGTGGGTACCGGGTAACAGCGATTGACCGAGCTCCGCTGGACGAGCGGCTCAAAGGTCGTAGGGGTCTGAGTTTTAAGAAGGGGGACGTGGCACGTTATAACCCTGTTCCGCAAACACAGTTTGATAGTCTGCTTTGTGACATGAATGGCGATGTAGAAGTATCACTGAAGCAAGTGGTCCGATTGACTGAAAGCTTGATGCCTCGAGGTCTGGTTCTATTTACTTTGAAAACGCCCGGTGCTACCACTTTTAAGGAGTGCAACTCCCTCTATCATCGAGCGATAAAAAGGGCAAATGCCGGTGGTCTGAAGCAAATTGCGTGCACGCACCTGACTTATAACCGACACGAGTTCACCCTCTTTTTTAAGAAAACTAATTGAGGCCGATCCTGTAGGTTTTTCACCTCTACGGTGATGTAAGAATCTATTGTAATGATTCGGTTGCTAGTCTGCCAGGTTCGCGACTAGTTGGGGTAAAGTTTAAAAATAACCTTTCAAAATACTAGCTGCATTTTTCTATCCGGACATAGTTTAAGTTTTTGTTTGTAGGCAAGGTTGATGGAAGACTAATAATGAAAGGTGAGTAATTTCAAACGAATGCATCTAATTGCTGGAACTAGTGCGATTGTTTTCCTCTTATGGTTTACTCCAAAGTTGGTCGATGCAATAGTGCAAGATTGGCAAGAAGCGGTAGGGTTTGCGGCTAGTATCGTCCTGGGAGGATATATGACAGGTTGCTTAGTTGGGTTGTTGGTGAATTTTGTTCTGGTTCTTTTACAAAAAAATTAGAATTTTGTATTTATTTCACTCTTCTTCACAACGCGGATTAAAAGGTAAGTGGGTAAGTCTTGTATGGATATTTAGGGGAAGCCCATCTTTTTATTCTTCAATCAAATGTATTTGCTTGTTTTACCTGCACCATGACCTGTTCGCTTCTGTTGCAATAAATCTGTTTGACCTGAAAATAGTTACAACTTAATGCATTCCGTAGTTAGGCTATATTCTTTACGCTTCCAGGGTCACTCTATTTCAAATTTTACTTGCACTCGAATATGGACACTGAGTTCGTGAGGTGCTTGGATGGGCACATCACTGGCAGACATTGTAGCAGCCTCCATCATACTTCGTCTTGCCTGAATGGGGCGGTTGGAATGTGAAATTTCATGGATAGTCAAGGGTAGCCCTACTTCCGTATCTAATGCATCTGTCATCATCTCAGCTTTTACAAGAGCATTTCTTACAGCTAAGGTTCGAGCCTCTTCTTGCATCGGCTGAGTATCCTCAACGGTGAACGAAAGAGATTCGAAATTGTTTCCTCCAGATTGAATAATCAATTCCATATATTCTCCAACACGGTCAAGATCCCGAACTTTTACCATCAAGGTATTGGAAGCCTGATAGCTTACCACTAGAGGCGGTTGGTTCTTACGGTATTCACGCTGTGGAGAGAGGGAAAAGCGGGTGGTTTCGAGGTCTTCTTCATCAATATCTTTTTCTTTAAGAGCTGATAAAATCTTTGCAATGGATACATTGTTTGCTCGAGTTGCAGCTGTTGCACTCTTCGATGTGGTCATGACTCCGAAACGAAGAATAGCAAGGTCGGGTGGAGTTTCAACAATGCCTTCTCCAGTCACCATAATCCATCTCCTTTCCTTGTTTTCATTTGCAGTTGATAAGATGGGGGCAATTACAAGATAAAAACCCAAGAGTGCTTGAGGGATGATTTTCATATTTTACTAATCTCAGAACTTACGAGAGTGTTCAAGCACTCTTACGACCAAGCAAATATCTCCAGAGTGAATACTACAGAGAGTTCAAAAATGTCTCGGCGGCTACTTTGGTGGTGAAAAACCATTGGTCAACTTGATTGATGCCATTATTTGCGACGGAGTCCAAGCCTCCATCATTTTGAATGGTGCCGATTGCCCCGTTTTCATAACTCACCACATTGTAGTACTGATAATTTGTTTCCGTAACCTTTAAATATCCATTTTCATCTATTATATAAGGCTTATCGTAAGGTTGCTGCCCAGAAAGATAATGGTAGAAGCCTATATTCCCCAAGTTTCTTCCATTTTCAAACTTGTAAGTGTAAGTGTCTGGAGTTTCTCCAGGTTCCCATTCGACAGACCATAATGTTATACCATCCAAGGAGCTGTTCCAAGAGTACTCGTTCCCTGACTGAACGACGACTGCTTGCCCGTTAGCATCTGTGACCACAACAACAGGGCTCATTTTTTCTTGGTAGAATGTCTCGGCGGCTGCTTTGGTGGTGAAAAACCATTGGTCGATTTGGTTAACACCATTATTTGCCACGGAGTCCACGCCTTGGTCATTTTGAATCGTTCCGATTATGCCGTCTTCTATGCTCGCAATATTATAGTATTGATAGTCCCCATCTCCTTCTAAACTTTTTAAGTATCCATTTTCATCAATACTGTAAGAAACTTTATTATTTCCAAGATCGGCGACATCCGAGGAAAAGGCATCAAACCCATACAAAATATTTCCATTTTCAAATTTAACCGTTGCAATATCAGGGGTTTCCCCAGGTTCCCATTCGACCGCCCAAAGGATGATTCCATCAAGTTCATTGGACCAGGAGTATTCATCTCCATGTTTTACGACTACCGCTTGACCATTTGTATCAGAAATAACAGTTTCATGATTCTCGTCTGGCATAAATTCAGACCAAGCCTGACTGCTTGAGCTAAACGCATAAACTTTGCCGTTTTCTCCACCCCATAGATAGAGCCAGTCTTGTGTCTTATTGTCGAAGACCCAGGGGAAGTTTTTGTAGTATAACCACTCCGTGGCAGTGGCTTGAGTTAAAGAGAAAAAAATGAATACCAATATACCTGCAATTCTTTTCATATTCTTGCACTAAACTTTTTTTTCCTTGAGTCAAGTATAACATCCAAGGGATTATTGTTATAATATTGTTTATGACCCTAAACTCCTTTTCTTTTGTATCATTTTAACAAAAATATAAATTCCTGTTCACTTATGAATTTGAGCAAGAAAAAGCTAGGGTATTCATTTCAACGGGCTAATCCTTGACTACTGAATCCATGGATTAACCTGGCATTTTTGCACAGGTACAATTGAGACTCCTTTTTTAATCCAAGCTAAACCATGATGTAGCCCGAGCCTTGAGAGTAAGGCTTGATATACTTTTATTTGGTTTTCACACGGACGCGGATGAAGATTTTGTCATGGCCATCACTTCTGCCTTGGTTGCTGCGGTAAACGACCTGTTTCATTCCTCCCTCGAGGTTTTCTGAATTGTGCTCGGTGGCGCCGCTTGCATCCCATGTGCGAAGATCGTAACTTGTTTCCACGATGTATTCAATGCCTTCGGTGTTGAAGGAGTCCTGGTACTTGATGAAGGTGA
>Ga0206130_10000597_pt1 | contig 59357 bp, 47 predicted proteins | sample Helgoland_Spring_9_FD_148637 | JGI IMG/M metagenome (GOLD analysis project Ga0206130, IMG submission 148637) | Pelagic subsurface seawater microbial communities from Kabeltonne, Helgoland, North Sea - Helgoland_Spring_Bloom_20160512_1 | ecosystem: Environmental > Aquatic > Marine > Epipelagic ... | reverse complement strand
AACTCCCATAGGGAAATCGATGCTCTTGGAAACCTCGGTTGGGAATCTTAAATCGAATCAACCTAGCTTATTCATCGAGCCTAATAAAGTTGGAGTTACCGTGTCGGAGTTATATCCTGTAGGAAAGATCCAGATTGATGGGAAAACCTATGAAGCCCGTTCCGCTATTGGCAAAATTGAAAAGGGTCAACGGGTCAAAGTTATTAAGCAGACTGGCTACGAGATAGTAGTCGAAGAGATAACTTCTTAGGTATGATCAAAATATTAGCCGCTCTCTTCTTTGGTTACCTATTGGTTGCCCTGGAGGCAATTGTACCCGGAGGTGTCTTGGGACTCTTGGGTTTTGTTTGTTTGTTAGCCTCTTCCTATTTTGCTCATTTAGAATACGGAGGATGGATGATTCCACTTATCGTTTTTTTAATTGGTGGGTTTGGTGGGGTTCTTTTGGTCTTTTATCAATTTAAGTGGCTGTCCCAAAGCAAATTTGGAAAGAATATGTTTGTTCATGCAACCAGTGGAGCAGTTAAAAAAGAAAAACTTTTGCAAGAATTGGTTGGTAAAAACGGACATGCTGAAACGGATCACCACCCCGAAGGATTGGTTCGGGTTGATGATAAAACCTACGATTCCTTCTGTAGTTCAGGTTTTTTATCAAAAGGGGCAGAAGTTGAAATTATTAAAGCTGATGCCTTTCGCTTGATTGTTCGTCCGCTTTGAATTTGTCTGCTTGAGTAAAGTTTAACCCATTACCTCTAAAATTATACAATGAACGAATTAATATATTGGATTATTATCGGCCTACTTTTGATCGTGGGCTTGGTATTTTCACTTATCATCATCTCTTTCTTCAGTACCTGGCTAAAAGCATACCTAGCCCGCGCCCCTGTAAGTTTTGCAACCCTTTTGGCGATGCGTCTTCGTGGTGTCCCTGTCGGTTTGATCGTAGACGCAAGAGTTACCGCAGTTAAAGCAAATATACCTCTAGATACTGATCAGTTAGAGGCCCATTATTTAGCCGATGGAAATGTCGTGCAAACCGTGCAATCTTTAATCGCTGCATCAAAAGCAAGTATAGATTTATCCTGGGATCGTGCTTGTGCGATTGATCTGGCCACTCGTGGAACAAGCAAATCGGTTCTGGAAGCGGTTCGCACCTCAATCAATCCCAAAATTATTGATTGCAAAATCGAGGGCCGTGACACCATTGATGGTGTAGCTAAAGACGGGATACAAGTTAAAGTACGGGCTCGAGTAACGGTTAGAAGTAATTTGGATCGTTATGTAGGAAGTGCTCAGGAAGAAACGGTCATTGCCCGCGTTGGTGAAAGCATTGTTTCCACCATAGGTTCGTCCGAAAATTACAAGGTTGTCTTGGAGAATCCAAACCAGATCACTCAACAGGTGCTGAATAGAGGCCTTGATCAGGGTACGGCCTTTGAGATTCTTTCGATCGATATTGCAGATGTAGATCTGGGTGAAAATCGAGGTGCAGCTCTTCGTTCTTCTCAAGCTTCCGCTGACAAAGAGGTTGCTCAGGCTCAAGCAGAAATTCGCAGAGCTGCAGCTGTTGCTTTGGAGCAGGAAAATAAAGCCAAAGTCCAAGAAATGCAGGCCAAGTTAGTCGAAGCAGAAGCACAAATTCCGCTTGCTATGGCCGAAGCATTTCAAAAAGGCAACCTAGGGATTATGGATTATTACAGAATGCGCAACATTGAGGCGGATACAGAAATGAGAGAAAGTATCTCTAGCGATAAATAGCACCATTCTTCACCGTCTAAAAATAATTTACCTATTATGCCTGATTTGCCTATAGATACCTTATTTATTGTAGGGCTTCTCATTGCTTCGTTTGTGGGCAAAATGCTCGAAGGAAGAAAGAAAAAAGAGCGAGAAAGAAATAAAGGTACTCCTCGGGAGAGACCATTCAATCAGGAACCGGTATCTGATTACGAGGATGCTGCTGATGAAAAAGGCCTGGGAGATTTGCTTAAAGAAGCTTTTGGGGAAACTATCGAGCCGATACCAGTGCGGACGAATGCCAAGGAAACGAGTGAGGAAACGACCCGAGAACATGATTATAATTTGGCTGAACCTTTACCTCTGCCCTCGCAAACTTTAGAAAGAGTAACTCCTGATAAAAGTTGGGATGTTCTTGAACGAGTTGACCGAAACGAGACTCGGAATTGGCTTAAAAATGAGGGTCTTGGCTCGTCTCAATCCTTACGCCGGTCTTTTTTGGTAAAAGTACTCCTTGATAAACCGCCTGGATTAAAAAGATCTGGCTTCTGATTTTTACAGGAACTACCTTCCACCTTGGAAGCCTTCTTCTTTTCTTTGGCTTCAAGGCTTTTCCTTAAGCCTACTTCCATGCAAGTTTGGTTCCATTGACATGTCTGAGGGAATTTACAAGAACCTAAAATACACTGCACTGTTTTATTTTTTTGCACTAATAATCAGCAATACTCAACAAAACTAAGCTATACAATATTTTAGAACTTTAAAAATCAATTTCTCTGTAAAGGTATTCATAATAAACATGAGAAATTTAGTCTAACCAGTTGATACCAAGCCTTTCGGATAAGATAAGAAATGATTTCCAATAATTACTTCTATAATTAAGAGATGTTCTTTTACTTTCGTTTAAACGGTTCATTTCCTGGATAAGATCAATTCTTGAGATCAATCCGGCTTGAAATTTTAGATCGGAAATTTGATAGGCTTTTATAAATTCATCCACTAAATTCTGGGATATGTTAAAATCTTTTACATTTGATTGATGTTTAATAGTGGCCGATTCAATTTCTCTAACTGCCCGTAAAAGAGAAGCCTTCCACTCTAGATCAATCATCTTTAGGGAAGCCTCATCTATTCTTAACTGAGTTCTTCGCTTAGGGCTTAATATGGGTAAGTCTATCACAGGTCCTCCAGAGAATTTCCATTGTTCGAATCCATCGGACAGGTCACCACTCATTCCAATGCCAGAAAGGTTGAGGTTAAGAGAAGGATAAAGATTTAAGCGTGAGGCATTGATTCTATGTGCTTGTGCATATATCTTTAATTGGCCAGCAAGAATATCAGGTCTCCCCTGAAGCAATCTACTCGGTAGAAGAGAAGGTAAACTAGGTAAGGTTAATGATGAGAGGTTTGGAATTTCAGAGAGGTTCCCGTCAAGTGGTGAACCCAGAAGCGTTCCTAGTTGTATCATACAGATATCGAGATCTTGTTTGATCCGATTATGTTCTAAAACTTGTAATTTGATTTGTGTCTCCATTTTAATCAAACTGATGTTATCGTCTAATCCTGCATTATATTTATGTAGATGCAAAATGTGTGCTTCGTTATGGTCTCTAATTTGTCTGGTTGCTATGGCCAGTTCTTCCTTCAGGAAACATGCCATAAGCCATCGTTCAGTAATGCTGTAAATCAATTTTAGTTTTGCTCCTTCGAGTACATGCTTTTCAGCCTCAATAAATTTAGCAGATTCTTTTTTACGTTCATTCCACTTGCCCCATAAGTCTACCTCCCATCCATACATAGCACTGGATTCCCATCGAGGAGTTCGGGAAGTTTGAAAATTGGTTATTTTGGACTTTTCCTGTCCTTGGTTCAATCCGATGGATCCTTTCGAAAGAGGTTTGGAACCATCAGTCCGAAAACCAGATTTTGATTTTGCTAAATCGAGCTTTGCTAATTTTGCATGCCAAGAAGGATTTTCTTTAAGAGCTTTTAGAATGAGATCGTGAAGATCCCTATTCTTAATCGTGGATTGAAAGCTAAGTTCCAGTGACACATTGTTGTCTTCCGTACTTAGACTAAATTGATGATTATAATTTAACTTCGATTCAGGAGAATACTTTAAATCATCATTTTTATGATTTACACAACTACTTACCAACCAAATGAATAAAAAATATAAATAAAACCTCATTGCGGAATATAGAAATATATTTAAATATTATAGGAGTTCAATTTGCTGAGCATTTAAAAGCATCGCAGGTGGGATTGATTGTGAGTCTATTGTTCCAAGTACTTTGATTTTTCTCCCTGGTTTCAACCCCTTTACTCCTTTAAGCGTACCTCTGAGTAAATTGGTTTGTTCGTCTACTACTTGGATACTAATTGTAGAGGATAAAATTCTCTTTCTATCTTCACAACAAGCATCCCATGGAGTTGGGCAATGATGAGTATCTATCTCGTCACAAGCCTTAATCGAGTCATCACATAGAATAAAACTGGCCCTTCCTGCAGTAAAAGGCTCTCTGCGTCCTCCTATAAAACCGTTTATAACAATAATTTCCCCTGAATTAGCTCTTTTTTTTGCCTCAACGACTGACAAGGAGTCTCCAAGGTTTTGATTAGTAATGAAATCCACTGGTAAGTTTGCCTTTAAAGCAAACCTTTTCTTTTTTTCATTCTCATCACTTTCCATTCCGCAATTGCAGATTAAAAATATTGAAATTAATAGTATGATAAATTTTAAGGATGTTTTCATATTCATTTATTAACGATGTAATTAAGAAGATCTAAGTGTTTCTGGTAAAGATTTACGCAAGCAATTCCATGCTGGGGGTAAACCCCCGAGTACTCCTAGGATAATTCCAGTTCCCAACCCAAGTACTAATATGGGAGAATTAAAGTCTAAAATAAATACACCTATAGAAAAAGGAAATGCGATATCTTGAAGCATTCCTAGAACAATTAAAAATGAACAAATTGATCCAATAAACCCAGTAACGCAGGATTCTTGGATCAAGCTCAAGAGTATTGCCTTTCTGGTAAATCCAATTGCTTGCATAGCTCCAAATTCCTGAATTCGAGCAGAAAATGCGGCATACAGAGTATTTAGACCACCAAATAAAGCACCTATAGAGAGGAGAATTGCACAAAGCCATGCCATCCATCGTATAGGTGCGTAAAATCTAGACATTTTTGCGTAATATTGAGTTTCTTGAATCGCAACCAATTCCAAGTCTAATCTTTGTTTTGTAAATGCATCTAAATCAGGAATGAAGTCGGTACTCGCGAGGGCTACTACGACACAGGATAGTTTGTCTCTTTGCGTATAAGTCATCAGATCCTGAAGCGGTACCCAAACTTCAGCCTCCATAACTGTTCCAATCGCGTCAAAAACTCCGGAAATTTTCAATTCTTCTCCACTTAATTCCACCATTTTTCCGACTTGGAGGGCCGAATTTTCTAGGCCAAGTTTGTGGTGTGCCAATCTGCCAATCATTATTTCTCCAGATTCTGGAAAGCGGCCTTTTAAAATCCGGATACCTTTGTGTACCCATAAGGCTTCATGGCGTACCCCTCTAACTAAAGCCTGAGACTTTATTCCATTATTATTGAGGATTCCGTTGAAATGAATTTCCGGAGAAATTGTAGGCTTTTCCATAGTCTGAAGGATTCCGGGAATTGAACCAGCTAAAATTTGATCCAAACCACTCTGAACTTCGCTTCGTTCCACACTTTCTTCACTTCCAGCACCTAGAAGGATGACATTTCTAGAGTCCCCGGTTTGGGCAAGAGTACGCTCCATAGCTTGGTTCATAGATGCAGCAAGCATGACTAGTATTACAACTAATGAACTTCCGCTAATCAATTGAACTGATTGGCCGGGTCTGCGCAGAAGGTTTCTGCAGGAGTAGATAAAAGGAATCATGCAATCAGGCTGTTTTGAGGCTTTCCTGGATGGAGGATTTGCTACCTTGCCAAGCTGGGTAAAGACCAGCAATTACTCCCATCCCAAGAGAGGCAAAAATGCCTCGAAAAACCACTTCACTAGATGGGACGAAAGCCAAAACTAATCCTTCGTTTCCTATCGAAACACCTTGGTAATGAAGAAAGCAATAGGACGCAAAAATACCCAAAAAGCCACCAAGCCCAGAAAGTAAAACACCTTCCGCAAGAATCATCCAACCAATCATCACCTTGGAATACCCCAAGGTTTTGAGAACGGCATGTTCGGATATTTTTCCTCTTACTGTGAGCAGAATGGAGTTAGCTATCAGTCCCACGACCGCACAAACACAAGCAAGACCAATCCACCTAGAAAACCGTATAAGTTCGATGAGTTCGGTCGCGGTATTGGCAAAAAAAGCCTTCTCAGGCTGGGTGGAGGTGGGCTCAGTGTCGCTTTTAAACCTTTGGTCAATAGCATGAGATACGCTCTTTATCAAAGAGGAATCATTTACCTTTACGTTGAATTGTGTGACCACGCCCAAACCGATTTTCGAAGCCTGTTGAAGAAAAGGCAGGTGAACAAAGGCTACATTGTCATTTTGTGAACTATCTTCAGCCTCGACGACGCCACTGACCGAAACTGTTATTCCAGCCGCGTCAAATAGATCACCTACATTCAATTTTCTTCTTTTGGCCAGATTTTTTCCTATTAGAGCTCCATCATCTCTTTTTTGCCAGGTTTCCCATGAACCTTTCAACATTTTGATTTCACCATTTTTGTCCTTAAAAGTGTCACTAGGTACACCTCGGAAAACGACCACGTCCAAACTGGTGCCACAATTATTAACTACGATTTGAATGGGAATAACCGATTTTACTCCTGGTAATTTAGCTATTTCGTTTTTGTAATGTTCGGGCAGCCGGCTGGTTGCCGGGCAAAATCTGTTTTCTCGATACACAACGAGCGTGGTGTCATCAGCGTTTGAAACTGTGGCTGTTTGAAGGGAACCTTGCATAGTTTCAACCGAAGCAAACAAAAACATACCGGTTGCCACACCCAGTAAAGTTAGAAAAGAGCGAGTGCGGTTTCTTAAGGCCTGTTTGCAGGATAACGAGGCTATATTTATAAGGATAAAAAACAGTTTCATTTACTTTGCAAAAGTTTGCCTTTTTCCAACTCAAGCAACCGAGATGCTCGGGCTGCAGCTTTAGGGTCGTGAGTAACCATAACAATGGTTCTTTTTTGTACTTCGCTTAAGGATTGCAACAGATCGAGAATTTCGTCCGCCGACTGCCGGTCTAAATCCCCAGTTGGTTCGTCAGCAACAATTAATGAGGGGTCGGTTACTAGGGCCCGAGCTATGGCTACCCGTTGTTCTTGACCCCCAGAAAGTTCATTAGGCCGATGATTCATTCGATCAACCAGTCCAACTTGTTCCATTACTGCTTCAACGCGAGCTCGGCGCTCTTTCTTCTTCATTGAGTGGATCAATAAGGGAAGCTCGACATTTTCATAAGCGCTGAGAACCGGAAGTAAATGGTAGAGTTGAAAAATATAGCCAATGTTACGGGAACGCCAACTTGTAAGCTGATCGCGATTCATTTGGTCCAGATGAGAATCTCCAATTCGAAGACTTCCAGAAGAGGGAGAATCCACCCCCGCAATGATATTTAGCAAAGTAGTTTTTCCACTGCCGGAGGGGCCCATTAACGCAATAAATTCAGCTGGGAAAACTTCCATACTTAAACCTGCAAGTGGGGTAATGCACTGTTCGCCCTTGAGGTACTCTTTGGTTAATCCCAGTGCTTCAATGTAAGAATGTTTCATTGGAATTTGGAAATTTTAATCCGGTCGCCAGATTTTATGGAAGATGGTGGGTTGAGAATGATGAGGTCCCCCGCATTTAGGCCAGAAATAACAGATATATATTGATTGTTAATTTCCTTACCAAAACGAACTTCCCGCAATTCCGCACTTCTGCCATCTGCCCCAACTATCCAGAGTTTTTCTATTAACTTATTATTTTCAGGCTTCAGTGTGAGAGGCACAAAAACGCCGAGACCACTTGTGGCTTTTTTACTTTTTGAGTTGTCTGTGCTTAATAAAAATTTAGCTCGGCAGAGCATTTCGGGCCTTAGTCTGTCATCGGGGTTTAAAATCCGAACTTTTACCTGGAGCGTATTTCTTTGTAGGTCTGCTTCACCAGAGATTCGAGTTAATATTCCCTCAAGTTTTAGCTCTGGTAAAATGGAGCAAAGGATTTCAACCCTTTGATTTAATGAAAGCTTGGAGGCGTCCGCAAGTGGAACATCAATTCGTGCCTGAATTTTGTCTGTCTCGAAAATAATCAAAGCAGTGGATGAATCAGGGGCATCCATTTGGCGCATCAATCTTTTGCCTGGATTTGCTAAAAGTCTTAAAACCACTCCGTTAATAGGCGAATGAATGAGGGTTCGGTTAAAGTCTAACTCTGCTTTCTCCCGAAGAATCTTCCTAGATTCAGTTACGCTTCTTAATGTATTTAATTGGTTGAACAAAAGCTCGATTCGCCCCTCTGCTTTTTCCATATTGGCAGCTGCTCCTTGAGTAGAAGATTTGAGGCTGTCCGCTTTTTTTCTAGCTTTAAATAAATCGATCTCTGGCACTGCACCGATGGGTAAAGACTTTAGGCGATTAAAGTAATCCATTTGCTCCTCCTGGATTGATTTATGTTGGTTCAGTATATTGTAAGCCTCTTTTACGGAAGATTTACTTAACTTAATCTCGCTTAAGAGTTCAGCTTCTTTAAAATTAGCCTCATCTAATTGTGCCTGAGCAAACTTAAGAGCTAAGCGAGCATCGTCATTTATAAGAGAGACTAATTTTTGGCCTTTTTTGACGGTATCACCCTCAAGAATAAATACCTCATCAACGATCCCGTCATGCAAGGAAGGAACTCGCGTTGGATAAGGGTCGGGCTCGATCCACCCGCTGGCTTGAAACAGAACTGTTGCTTCATTTGTAGCATTTATGTTGCTACTGTGTGCTTCTTCAATGGGGTGAAGAACAGCTTTTGTTACTACGACAGTCTTTTCATTCCACAAGCCACAACCTGCTAAGGCAATTGGAACAAGGCAGATTATAATTAAAGTGTAAGCTTGGAATGACTTTTCGAAGGTTTTGATTCGAAAACCACAAAATTTGATAATTAAATAGTTCATTGTTTGATAAATTGACTTAATCGAAAGTGATCCATTATTCGGATGCACTTACTAAGAAAATTTGAATCAAACTTGAATCACCTGAGGTAGTGTGTTGTACCTTCGAAAATTTCGATAGGGTTGTTGCTTAATATTACTTGAGGGAAAGTTATTCTTTCTAGATTTATGTACGAAATATTGTTTTTTTTGAAAACACTGAAAATAAGCCGAAAATTCAATGGTATTGGTAGAAATTGAGTAATAATCAAAATTATCAAGGCAAACATGCTTGTTGGGATCAGCATTGCTGGAATCATAACAATTTTCGCATGCAGCAAAGGAATTTTCACAATCTGCACAGAAGCACTCTTCAAAGGGGAGTGCCAATAAGACTGCAATCAACAGATAGATTATGTTCACACCAATAATTTATTTAAGAGAGAATACATGGTCAAGAAATTATGACCTTGCAGGAGCATAGATAAAACAACTTGAGTCCTGTAAGTGGGAGTTGTGACTTCTTACAACAAGCTTGCCACCTCGCGGTTTTTAGTTCATTTTGATTCTTTTGTTTAAATCCCCGTCTATTCTATTATGTCCAACATAACCGAAACTATCCTCAAGGTTGACAGCCGCTTAAAACATGGCACCAGTCTTTCCAAAAAATTAAGATCACAAGGCCGTATTCCTGCCGTATTTTATGGCAAAGATATTCTCAAGCACTATTCTGTGGATGACAGTAAGTTTCGTGCCCTAATGAGATCCTCTGGTGGAACCCTCTCACTTATAGAACTCCAGGATGATTCGGGCGACAAAGAACTTGCATTGTTAAAGGATATTCAAATTGATTCCGTTAAGGATAACATTTTGCATTTGGATTTTGTTCAAGTTACCAGAGGTCAGACTCTTGAAACGAAGATCCCTTTAGAACTCGTTGGTGAATCAATCGGGGTTAAAAGTATGGGCGGTATTCTGGAATCCCACCAAAGCGAAATTTTAGTCCGTTGCCGACCAAGTCAACTCCCCAAAGGCCTTGAGTTAGATATTAGCGGGCTTGATTTAGGCGATAGTTTACAGATTAGAAATCTTCCTGTGATTGAGGGGGTAGAATATGTTGCGGACCCCGAGAGCAATATTGTAACTTGTGTAAGCAGTGCCAGCGGTCGAGCTGGTGCGGATGATGAAACTGATGAAGGAGCATCCGGGGAACCTTCCTCTGAAGGTGATGATTCAGTCACACCCGATTCAGGCTCTAATGCCGAAGGTTCCGAATAATCATGTTTCTTCAACTCGGTGAATTTAGTAATTCTTGGCCTAGGCAACCCTGGAGTTGATTACGAGCATTCGAGGCACAATGTTGGCCATTGGTTTGTTAATCACTTTGTAAAACACCAAAAAGCCTCCTTTCATGCTAGTCCATCTTACCAAATCTGTAGTTTCCCTTTTGCTGAAGGTAAGCTAACTTTGGCTAAATCGGTTAATTACATGAATCAAAACGGACAAGGCATTAAAAAATTACTGAATACTTTTTTAGGTAAGAAAGATGAGTTTGTTATCGTTCATGATGAATTGGATTTGCCTATTGGGCGGGTCAAGCTATCCCACGGTAAGTCCGCTGCAGGACACAACGGAGTTACCAGTGTGCTTGAACAATTAAATTTTTCTCCCCTTCGCCTTCGTATTGGGATTGGCGCAACTAGGCACCCTGACCTGTCATCTTCTGAATTTGTTCTTTCTCGCTTCTCCAATGAAGAGCAATTATGTTTAAATTCCTTAACTTCCAATTTAATTCATTCGTTTAGGCTGCTCCTTACTCGAGGACTTTCGTTTGCCCTCAATTTTACTAATTCTCACCCTTTAAATAAACCTACACCACTATGACATCCAGAAATTACTCAGCCACCATCGTTGTTGATCCAAGCGGAAGCGATGGATCGACCAGTGAAATGATACCAAAGCTTAGTGAAGTGATTGCCCAATCAGATGGGGAAGTAACTAAAGTGCAGGAGCTTGGTCAACATGACTTTGCTTATCCTTCCAGAAAAAAGATTTCTCGAGGCACATATCTTCAGTTTGAGCTTTCAGGGACTGCAGAAACCCCGCAAAAAATTAAGGAAAAACTGCGACTTGAAAAAAAGGTTGATCGTATCTTAATCGAGTGCAGTAGTTAGTATCTTTGATTCTTCATGGCTTCACTTAATAAAGTCCTCTTAATTGGCAATCTTACCCGCGATCCAGAGGTAAAGATGCTGTCTTCTGGTAGGCCTGTTTGTAATTTCGGGCTTGCTCTTAATAGAAACTTCAAAGACTCCGAAGGAAATAAGCGTGAAGAAGTAACTTTTATCGAGGTTGAATGTTTTGGGCCCAGGGCCGAGGCAGTGGGGAGGTTTTTCACTAAAGGCAGGTCGATTTTCGTTGAAGGCCGACTAAAGCTTGATCAATGGGAATCCAAAGAAGGGGAAAAGCGTAGTGCTATCCGAGTTGTACTAGATAGCTTCGAATTTGTAGATGCCGGGAAATCAGATTCGGGTTCGAGTATGCCCACTAAAAATATCCAACCCGATCGGCAAACAGAATCCCCCGCCTCTCCCAAACAAACTTTACCTCCCTCAGAACCTGACTTGGACGAAGACGTACCCTTTTAACCCTCCAAAAACTATAACAATGGCTCAAACAGAAATTTTACTTTTAGAAAAAGTCGACAACCTCGGAACTGAAGGTGATGTAGTCAAGGTTCGCCCCGGCTACGCCCGAAACTTTTTACTTCCTAAAGGTATTGCGGTTCCCCTTAATCAAGCTAACAAGAAACGCTTAGATTCCCTCAAGATTGCTCGTGCAGCCAGAGAGGCAGAGGAATTGCAAAACGCTCAAGATGTTGCTTCCAAAATTGGAGGTCTTTCTATTGCGATTGCTGTTAAAACAGGATCTGGAGGTAAACTGTTCGGTTCTGTAACTGCTTCTCAAATTATAGAGAAGGTCAGTGAGAAAGGCTTCTCACTTGATAAAAAGCACTTTAATAATTTTGCTCCCATCAAAAATCTCGGCCAAACAATTGTGCCTTTGTCTCTCTCGAAGGAGGTCACTGCGGAATTGAAAGTCGAAGTAGTTTCGGAAAACCCCATCGAGGAAGAGGAATAATTTACCTTCAATCAGCGTAGAAGGAAGGAAACTAATGTCGACTGTTTCGTCCCTGTCTACAAACGCGAAGGATTATTCTGATTCATCTTCTGATAGGAAGGTGGGCAGTCGTTCACTTGAAAAGATTGAAGGGCAGGCACTACCTAGTAACCTTGATGCGGAACAAGGAATTTTAGCAGCTTGTATTGTTGACGCTTCAGGTGAAGTGATGAGCAATTGTATTGAGCAAGCACTCAGACCAGAAGATTTTTATTTTACCAAGCATCAAATGATTTTTGATGCTCTGCTCGATCTTCATCAGGAAACGATTGAACCTGATGAGATTGTCTTGGCGGAAAAACTAAAAACTAATGGCAATTTAGAATTAGCTGGTGGGCAAGAGGGAATCACTAGCTTGGCTGGACGAATTGATACTACGGCTCATGCTTCTTTTTGGCTAGATATAGTGAAGCAAAAATCTCTGCTTAGAAAATGTATTTACATGGCTTTTGAAATGATTGACGGAGCAAACCGCCAACCAAGTAATGTAGAAGATTTTCTCGCAAATTTTGAACAAAGAGTTTGTTCATTGGGTGATGATCAAAACCTTCGTGCTTCCATTCCGTTCAGAGAACCTATTCAACACGCGATGGAACAAATCCAGCGCATGCTTTCTCGCGAGGAAACAGATGGTGTTTTTACCGGATACTCTGACTTAGATGGTTTAACTAATGGCTTCAAACCTGGAGAAATGATCGTTTTGGCTGCTCGTCCATCGGTCGGGAAGACCAGTCTTGCCATGAATATCGTGGAAAACATTGCTTTTAATGCACAATACCAAGATCAGCCCAGGCATGCCCTTGTTTTTAGTTTGGAAATGAGTGCCACATCACTTGCGATGAGATTGATATGTGGAAGAGCTCGTGTGAATATGAATGACCTACGAAAAGGTTTTGTCCCTCGCAGTCAGGCCGAAAATCTACATCAAACAAGCAAAGAATTTCAACAGGCCTCCCTTTGGGTGGATGATACTAGTGGATTAAGTATTAACCAAATTAGGGCAAAGGCAAGAAGGTTAAAAATGCGTAATAAGCTAGATTTTATAGTGGTTGATTATCTCCAGTTGATCTCAACAGAATCGAGAGTTTTTTCTCGAGAGAACCAGATATCTGAAATATCTCGTGGACTCAAAGCAATGGCTAAGGAACTGGAGGTGCCTGTATTGGTTTTAAGTCAATTAAACCGTGACTCCGAAAAAGAACGCAGAGACCCAAGACTCTCAGATTTGCGCGAGTCAGGAGCAATCGAGCAGGATGCTGATGTAGTTATGCTTCTCGGTAAACAAAGGAAGGGTGAGGATATTAGAGAAATGGACCATGATGGGGAGACTGAATCAAGTGAAGAAGAAGATTTCGAACCTATTGTATTGATATTAGCAAAGCAAAGAAATGGTCCCACGGGAAAAATCAATCTTGCATTTAGGCGTAAATTCACTCGATTCGAAAGTATGCAACAAGACCACCGTTTGAATTAGATTGGATATGAGACTATTTACATTCTTATTATTTTTCTCGGTATGCGTTGCGACTCTTATTGCCGATCCTTATTCGGGGGGTAAGACGATCTCGAGTATAAAAATTCAAATTTCAGGTCCCCCCACTGTAGGGGAGTCATATGTAAAACAAAATTTGCAAGTTCAAGAAGGTGATCATTATAAAACATCATCAATAGATAAATCGATTCGAAACCTCATGGAAACTGGTTCCATTAGAGATGTTAAGGTTTTTAAAGATCCTGTTTCTTCTAAAAATAATGATGTCGCTCTCGTTTTCAAAGTAGTTACTAAGCCAAGGATTGAAGAAATCCGTTTTAATGGAAATGACGAGCTATCAGATAAAAAACTTTTAAAATCCATTTCTGCAAAAGTTGGAGAATTATACGATGAGGCAAAAGTTAAATCGGACATATTAAGTTTAAAGACCCTCTACCTAGAAAAGGGTTTTTGGAACTCTGATGTTTCTTATCAAGTTCTTCGAGGTGTAGATGAACCCGATAAAAAAATCTTAAGTTTTTTTATAGAAGAAAATGAATTACGAAAAATTCGACGAATCCATTTTTCAGGTAACAATGCATTGGATGGTGGAGAACTACTTGATGCTATGGAAACAGCTCCATGGCGCTTTTGGAGATTTTGGTCAAAAAGGTCAAAATATTTACCGCGCGTTTTAGATGACGATATCGATAAAATATTACAGATCTATCGAAATGAGGGCTTTTTAGATGTTAAAATAAACCAATCAAAAATCATCATAAATCCATTTGGCTCGAATAGAATTGATCTTCAAATCCCGATTAATGAAGGATCTAGGTCTTATTTCGGTACTCAAAATGTATTTGGACAAGCCATTATTGATAGCAATGATTTGTTAAATGATTCCTTAATCACTACTGGTAAGCCTTACTCCCCTACTTTACTTTCCAGTGAAAGGAGTCGCTTAAGAAAAATATATGGAAATAGAGGTTATTTGGACACCAAAATCCGGATACAAAGAAAACCAAACCTCGTGAATAACCAAATAGATTTAGTATTTGAGATAACGGAAAATAATAAGTTTTCAGTAAATTCCATCGAAGTTAGAGGGAATGAGAAAACTAAAACGGTTGTTCTTATTCGGGAACTTGCATTGGCACCCGGTGAGACTTTTGATTTAACTCGGATGGAAACAAGCGAAGCAAGGCTGAAAAACACCAAGCTTTTCGAAAGAGTTTCAATTAGCGACGAACCAATTGCATCTGGTGACCCGGAATTAAGAAATTCTCGACGCAATATGATTGTAGATGTTGACGAAGGTCGTACTGGTCATGTCTCATTTGGAGTGGGTTTTAGTACTTTGGAAAAAGCCATGATGTATGCAGAGTTTCGTCAGGGTAATTTTGATATTATGAAATGGAGGGCGCCTCACCGCCTGCAGGGTGACGGCCAAAAGTTCCGACTTCGTTTGAAACTTGGTTCCAGGAGCAATGAAGTCCGTTTAGCCCTTGAGGAACCATGGTTTCTTAACCGTCGAGTGGCTGCAGGCTTTGAAGTTTTTCGAGAAAAATCAGATTATCAAAGTTCATACTATGATGAACTGAGGGCAGGCTTTGAGGTCTATTTTCGTAAGAGATTATTCGAGTTGGTGGAGGGACGGTTATTTTACAGTTTTGAGGATGTTTTAATTGAGGATATTGAAAACATTTCAAGGACTACCTGGATAAGGGATGACCCTGCGTATAATTCTAGTACAAACGAGATTCAACGTACAATTTCCAAAGTTGGGCTTACCTTGAGCCGAGATACTAGAGATACCCTTCTTTTTCCAACCGAGGGCAGCTTAGTATCGATTCGCAAGGAATTTGCCGGGGGTATTTTGGGGGGAGATGCAGACTATGGTCGTTTTGAATTACAAGGTGTTCAATTTTTTAAAACTTTCGATGCTATGGAACAAGTGTTGTCCGTGTCAGGAAGAACCGGAACCCTTGGAAAGTTTGATGGGGACGACGCGAATGTACCATTCTTTGAAAAGTTTTTCTTGGGAGGCCCTTACAATTTAAGAGGTTGGGATTATCGAGAGGCTGGGCCAAATGTAGAAGGGGAGCCAGTGGGTGGAAATTCATTTTCCTATGCAAGTTTGGAATATACTTTCAAGGTCGCCGATCCTTTGCGCTTTGCATTCTTTTACGATGGAGGTTTTCTTCGTAGTGGAGATTTTAAATTTGCACCGGGTTCAAATACAGAAGGCTGGCATGATAATTGGGGGCTCGGCATTCGTATTATGGTTATGGGTATGCCTCTTCGCCTAGACCTCGGTTTCCCCTTGTCGGACCCAAGTAAGAGCGGTGCTTCCACCCAATTTCACTTTTCTGGCGGTACAAGATTTTAAAGTATTATTGCCAACATCTATCCACTATCTGCATTATAAACATATATGAAAACATTTTATTATCTCCTTTTTATTACCCTCTTCACTTTTGTTCAAAGTGCCCAAGCTCAGAAAACTGGAGTTGTAGATGTGCAAAAAGTTTTTGATGGCTATCAAAAGGTTAAGGATGCACGTGAACGCTTGGATAAATCCAAACAAGTAGCGATGGAAGAGTTAGAGATTTTTCGCGATGAAATGGGAAAAATCGTCAATGAACTAAAGGAAATGGAAGAAAAGCTTAAGAACCCAAATATCGACACCGCGACCTTGAAAGAAAAATATCAAGCCAAGGTAACCGTGGCTAAGGAAAAGCAGGATGATATGGTAGCCTACGATAAGAGAGCCAAAGCAACTATTGCACAAAGACAAAGAAATCTCTTGGTCGAGCACCTAGAGGATATTCGAACTGCCATTAAGAAAGTATCAGAAGCAAAGGGTTTAGACTTGGTTCTTAATTCCTCGGAAACCCAGTTGGGAGTATTTTATTCCTCAGATCAAATCGATTACACTGAGGAAGTTATTGTCACACTAAACGCGCAAAAAAAGTAGCACACTTTTTCTACACGAGCTAAGCAAAAACAGTGAGTCTTAGCATAAATGTATCGGAATTAATCGATTTATTTCCTGGTGCAATTCAATCAGGTCAAACATCTATCGGGAAATTAGATGGCATTGCCAATCTTCGCGATGCGAAGGTCGGAGATCTTTCATTCTTGGGTAATGCAAAATATAAAAGCCAGGTTGAACCCTGTAACGCCAGTGTAATTCTTTTGCCCAATGATTTTCAAGGTAAGCCCTCAAGCAACCAACTATTTATAAGAGTGGAAAACCCTTCACGAGCTTTGGCTCAAGTCTGCGAATTATTAGAAGGAAAACTATATCCAGCACCAGCACCAGGGATTCACTCAACAGCATTTATAGAGGAGAGTGCTAGTATTCATCACAGTTCTTCTATCGGTGCATTTAGTTATGTTGGGCATGAATCTATCATTGGTCCAAATTGCACGATCAATACTCATTGCCACATTGGAATGGGTACAACGATCGGTGAAGGCAGTGTATTTTATCCAGGAGTTAAATTGTTGGCCCGCTGCCAGATAGGTAAACAAGTAATTTTGAATGCAGGAGTTGTAGTGGGCTCTGAAGGCTATGGCTTTGATCAGGGTGATGGAAGTCATCAAAAAATTCCTCATCTTGGAAAAGTCGTCATCGAAGATAATGTAGAAGTCGGGGCAAATACTTGTATCGATCGAGCTAGGTTTGAAGAAACCAAGATAGGCCAAGGTACCAAACTTGATAACTTGGTTCAAGTTGGTCACAATGTCAAAATTGGTAAAAATTGTCTGATCGTTGCTCAAGTTGGAGTAAGTGGAAGCGTGCTTATTGAGGATGAAGTAATCGTTGGCGGACAGGCTGGATTTGCGGGACATTTAAAAGTTGGAAAAGGGGCAAAGATTGCTGGCCAAGCTGGTATAACTAAAGATGTAGAGCCAGGGGCATTTCTTAAAGGTAACCCTGCCCTTCCCTTTCATTTGGCTCAAAGGATTTCTGTATTACAAAGAAAATTGCCAGATCTTTTCAATAGGTTTGCCCAAGAAAAAAGCAAAGAGTAAACAAAGAAATGCGAAACGGTACTAACCTAAAGATTTTTAGCGGTAATTCGAACCTCCCTTTGGCAAAAGAAATATGTGCCTACTTGGATATGGAAATAGGAGATGCCTTAGTTACTTCATTTCCCGATAGTGAAAGTTTCGTTCGGTACAACGAAAATATACGGGGAATGGATGTTTACCTTCTCCAGTCGACTAATTCCCCAGCAAATCACAATATCATGGAATTACTGATCATGATAGATGCCGCAAGAAGGGCATCTGCTGCGAGAATTTCTGTGGTTATTCCTTTTTTTGGATATGCCCGGCAAGATCGTAAAGATCAACCTCGTGTTCCAATCACCTCAAAATTGATCGCCAACCTTTTGGTTGCAGCTGGAGCTAACCGAGTACTTACGATGGATTTGCATGCCCAGCAAATTCAGGGATTCTTTGATATTCCAGTTGACCATCTATATGCCTCCCCCGTGTTTTTTGATTATATGCGAAATCGAAATACGGAAAATATGACCATTTTCACTCCTGATGTAGGTGGTATGAAAATGGCCAGTGCCTACGCTGAGGTACTGGGTTGTCCATTAGGGTTTGTAGCAAAAAGAAGAACAGGGGCAAGTACGGTAGAGGCAACCAATTTAGTTGGCGAAGTGGAAGGTCGAGAAATTTTAATTATTGATGATATGACTGAAACAGCTGGTACCTTGACCGCAGCAGCTAAGCTTTTGAAAGAGCGTGGGGCCAAGAGAGTTTCTGCGGTAATTAGCCATTGCGTGCTTAATGAAACCGGGAAAGAGCGCTTACAACAAGGTCACTTGGATGAATTAGTTACCACCAATTCTGTAAATATGCAGGTAGATAATTTACCTATTACTCAATTGAGTGTGGCTCCTTTGCTTGGGGAAGCAATTCAAAGGACACATACCGACAGTAGCATATCGAGTTTATTTGAAGTTAAGGGATTCTAGATTTAAGTTTACAGAATTTAGGTATTTCCAAGACAATTTTGCTTACCAATTTCGCTTCTACTTTTGATGCGTCAAAAGATTTTATTTTTAAATTACAAGTTAGCTTGGATTTCTTTTTTCCTTATTGTTTGGAACGCGTTTGGAGAAAAAAAAGGATTTTCACTTAAAGTTGATGAGACCGACCTTGATCGGTTGGCGGCAAATCCTATACAGAGTTACTCGAGCATCCTCGGTAAAGCTACTCCAGCAGTAGTTGCGGTTACTACCCAACAAGTTGTCAGAAGATTATATCCCGGTGCAGGTAATCCAATCGAAGATTGGTTTAGGCGTTATTATGGGCTCCCACGAACAAATCAGCCAAGGATAGAAGAAGAAAAAGTACCTGCTGGAATAGGTTCTGGCGTGCTCGTTTCTCCGCAAGGTCATGTGGTAACAAATGCGCATGTCATCTCAGATCCAAGAACTGGAGAGTTAATGGAAGAAGTGGTGGTTAAGCTTGGCGAGCAAAAGGATTACCCTGCAACAATCATTGGCTATGACCACACTACAGATATTGCTGTACTCAAAATCGAAGCTGACGAAGAACTCCCCTTTGCCACACTTGCGAATAGCGATCAGCTACAAGTCGGTGATGTGGTTTTTGCCGTTGGTAATCCACTTGGAATTGGGATGACAGTAACTATGGGCATTGTATCTGCCACAAGAAAATCGGAATTAGGGATTCTTCGCGAAGATGGTGCTTATGAAAATTTTATTCAAACAGATGCATCTATCAATCGGGGTAATTCTGGCGGAGCTCTTTTAGATGCACGAGGAAGATTGGTTGGTATTAATACGGCCATTATTTCACAAACTGGAGCCAGTATAGGAATTGGACTGGCAATACCTGTTAATATGGTACGCCGGGCACTCACTGATTACATGGAGGAAGGTAAAATACGAAGAGGTTTTTTAGGAGTATCCTTAGAGCCAGATTCGAATGGAAATGCTGCAGTTGTTGCTAGTGTGGTCTCTGGAAGTGCGGCGGACGAGGCAGGCTTTTTGGCTAATGATAAGATTGTAAAAGTAGGAAAAAAACTCGTTTATTCAGTAAACCAAGCGAGGGTAGCCATTTCTCAAACTTTACCAGGGGCTCAAATTCAAATCGAAGTTTTAAGAAATGGAGAATCCGAAACTCTCTATGCAATTCTTGGGTCAATGTCGGAGGGAATTGTTCCTATTCCAGGTCTTGATTTGACAGCCATCACCCTTCAAAACCGAGAAGAATTTGATATACCCGATTCTGTTAGAGGTGTTTTAGTTTCTCGTTCTTCTGGAGAAAATGAAACATTCAAAAAGGGTGTGGTCCTAGTTGAAATTAATGGTTCTCAGATACTTGATGTGGGCGATGTTTCTGAAAACCTATATTCCGGAATTAATCGCTTTTATGTTTGGTATCGTGGAAATTACAGATTTCTTGCATATCGCATTCCGTAATTTGCATTATTCAGTTTTAAATAATTTTGGAACCAAACTATGTATACTACTCAGTTTAGCTTCCGGGTTTGGTAGCCGGTATACTTTGCAAATGTTCGGGTAACTGATCTACTGAATAAGTCGGAAAATTCATCTTCAGAAGAGACATAAAGGTAATGCCGAAATTGATTGGCTCAACACTACGATCCACCAGGGATACAGCACCTAAAAAATCACAGGGATGCTTGTTTATTATGTTGATTGCTTCCCGAACCCTTCCACCTTTGGTCACGACATCTTCAACTAAAAGTACTCGGTCTTTCGGATGAATCATAAAGTTTCTTCTCAAGGCAAGCTTGTCGTTCACTTTTTCCAAAAAAATGAAGCGAGAGCCAAGTTGCCTTGCCATTTCTTGGCCAATTACCAGCCCACCCATTGCAGGGGCAATTATTAAATCAACCTGACTCCAAGGAATCTTTTCGATAAGCAGTTCAGCTAGTCTATTGACTTTATCTAAATGCTGGCAAACCTGGGCACATTGGAAAAAATGCTCGCTTCTTAATCCCGAACGTAAAATGAAATGACCCTTGAGCAGAGCTTGCGTTTCTTCGAAAATTGAAATGACTTCTTTATCAGTTTGGTTCATTGTAAATGACTTACCAAAGAACAAGGCTTTCATAGAAGCAAACCAATTTAGGAATAAGAATATTCTTTTTTAGTTTCCCTGTTATCTGTTGTTCGCCAACTTTGCTGTTCAGTGAATGAAATTAAGCATGAGATGTATTTGCAGTTCCCTATTTATGCTATAGTAATTGTAATTTATTACTTAAGATGAACTGGTCAAAAGAACTTTGGTTTGCACTGTTATTCATTTCCGTTGGTTTTACAGTTTGGCCTTTGATGGTGTACTACTTGGGACTTGCTCTCGGAATAAGTTTTTTTGAGAGCACAACTCTAAGAGTTTGGGCAGAACAAATTGTTTACGGCCCATTGGGAGAGTTCAGTTTGCTTTTCTTACGAAGCCTAGTCTTCCTTTTCACTCCATATTTGTTTTTTAATTTTTTGCGAATAATCCTCTGCAAGGCAGGCCAAGAGAGTTAGTCTTTTAAACCAGTTTTTTCTGCAAATTGCAGTATTTAGCATAAGCTCCATCAAGCATCATCAATTCTGGGTGCGTACCTTTTTCAAGAATTTGCCCTTTTTCTAAAAAGATAATTTCATCAGCCTCACGAATGGTACTGAGTCGATGGGCAATAATAAGTGTTGTTTTATCTTTAATTAAATCATGTAGAGCTTGTTGGATTTGTCGTTCTGTATCTACATCCACACTTGATGTGGCTTCATCCAAGATGAGGATTGGGGAAGATTTTAGCATAGCTCGGGCAAGGGTAAGTCGTTGTTTTTCGCCCATGCTCAATCTTACCCCTCTTTCTCCAATTAAAGTATTCATACCTTCAGGTAATAGCCTAACGAATTCCCATGCGTGAGCTGCTTTTAAGGCTCGTTGTAATTCATCTTCGCTCGCATTTTCGGATGCTAAGAGTAGATTTTCCCTGACGGATGTATCGAAGAGAAAGGGGTCTTGAGAAACCAAGCCAATATGAGTTCTTAAATTACTTAATGAGAGCTGGCTTACATTTTTTCCGCCAATGGTAATTTTTCCCTCATCCACATCATAATAACGAAGTAACAGACTAGCGATTGTGCTCTTGCCGGCTCCTGTGGGCCCGACTAAAGCGGTGGTTGAGCCGTGCGCCAAGGTAAAGGATAGGTCCTTAACCACAGGGCTTCTTTCAGCATAAGAAAAACTTACTTTGGAAAATTTAATTTCTTGCTCGATAAGAGGGAATGGAACTGGGTGGGTAGGACTTTCGACCTCAATAGGAGCGTCTAAGATTTCAAAAACTCTTTCGCCCGAGGCTTTTCCTGCAGCGACAAGATTATTAATTCCAACAAGTTGTCTAATTGGTTCGTAAAACATATTGGCATAAAGTAGGAACGCGAAGAACTGGCCATTTGAAAATGCTGGATCAGTTTCGAGCAAGTAAGCACCCATTCCAACCACCCCAAGAATCCCTAAGGAGGAAGTAAAGCTAGCCCCTGGACCTTGAATGGACCAGCGATACATCGCCGTTAGTGAAACCTTTTCGAGCTCCCGAGCAACCTTTGCAAACCTTTTTCGTTCGCGAAGCATAAGTGCGAAGGATTGAATTAATCGATTGCCTTGAATATCTTCGACCAAAAGGGAGTTGAGTTCGCCAGATTTATCGCGAACAGCTCGCCAGTTTTTCTTCGATACACGGGCGTATTGATAGGCCATCCATCCCAAAATGGGGAGGGGTAGAAAAACAATAATCGCAAGTCTTGGTTCTTGAAAAAACATCATAGCTGATACACCGGCTAATGTGAGAACCGCAATCACTCCTTGTTCGGTCCCGTCTAAAATCGCACGTTCCACACTCTGTACATCCTCTAATACTCGAGATGAAATATCGCCACTCTTTCGACGATCATAAAAATTGATTGGTAAACGCAGTAGTTTGTCGTGAAGATCTTGTCGCAAGCGATAGATCACACGTTGTTCGAGCTTGTTGTTGATGCGAATCCGAAAGCAGTTCAATAATTCTTTTAAAAAAAATATGCCCGCGATTAGGAAAATTCCCTTTATGAGTAATGTTCCGTCCCCAATACCCTTTGTAAAAACATTGTCTAAAACCTGCTGAATGACAGAGGGTGCCAATACAGATAACAAAGTCATTACACAGGCTAATGCCAAAGTTCCTCCAAAAAGTAGCTTGTGAAAAAGTATATAGGTACTAACTCTTGAAATTACTTTTGTCTTTTTGGTTTGGCTCATGTTTATAATTAAAAACAATCACAAAACACTTTTCTTAACTATATTACAAACTTGGACTCAAAAATCATTCACGGACCGACCGGAGCTACTTTACTAGACCTCCCCTCCCCTTATGAGGCTCATTCATCGGGCCTCCTTCACCTGCCCAGGTTTTTGGCAAAAATTCGCAAACATTTGCAAGGGACTTTACCCAAAAGCTACCAACGGAATTTCACTAAAGGTTTTGATGGCTTTCTGTGTCTTCATTTAGGACTTGAAGCTGAGCAGATCATTGCTTGCGTACAAAAGGCTAAAAGCGAAGAAGAATTAAATCATAGTTTAAAGGAGCTTTTACCAAAAGATTTAAGAGTTCATGAATGGAACCGCCGAGTGGTCCAAATCGGAATGTCCGATATGGCACTCGAAAAATTACAAGAAATTAAGGAAGGCCTGGGTGCCTCAGGTCGCGATGAATTACGCTCTTTTGCTGACGTGATTGATTTCGATGAACAAAAAATAACTTAGTATTCAGTCCTAAATTAAACTCGCTTAACTGTAAGAAGAGTTAAGTCATCTCGATCATGGCTTTGTGGACTAAATTTATTTAAATCCTGAATAATTTTTTGATTGATGGACTGAGGATCAAGACCCGCATGTTTAATCAGTTCATCCTTTAGACGAGAAACCCCAAATTCCTCCTTTTCTTGGTTACTAGCTTCAGTTACGCCATCGGTGAATAAACAGAGTAAGTCGCCGACGGAAAAATCGGTTTCTTCGTTTTTGATAAGACTAGAAAATAAATCCGGCTCGACCATACCCAATGCCATACCGTTTCCTCTTAGTTCCACCACTTCGTTAGCAGCGGTGGAAGCTTTTACAAGTAAGCCTGGTTCGTGACCGGCTCGTGCATAGGTTATTTTATCAGAACGAGTATCGATTACGGCAAGGAAAAGTGTGATGAACATATCCTTTCGAATTCTTGAAAAAAGTTCTTCATTCAAAAGAACAAGAACTTCAGAGGGCGATCGATTTTTATGAACTAAGTGCTTAAGGTGGGTCTGACATAAGGCCATAAGCAATGATGCAGGCACTCCTTTCCCTGAGACATCGGCAATACATAAGCAAAACTTATGGGAAGATAGCTTGTAAAAGTCGTAAAAGTCTCCGCCTACTTGAGCCGAAGGTACATACCTAGCATCGATTTCCAATCCTTTGCTGGGGGGAAAGACTCGGGTCAAGAAAAGTTCCTGAACATCATGAGCAAGCTTAAGGTCACCATCCATTCGGTTTTTTTCAAATCGAAGGTTCATGGCGTCCGAATTTTTGATCGCTAGAGCAGCTTGTTCACCCAATGAATTAATCATCGAAAAGTCTGTTTCGGAAAAAGAAAGCCCATTGGAAGGATTTGCTACTGCGAGAACTCCCATCGTTTGGTCATCATGAATTAAGGGGGAAAAAACCATAGAGCGGACAGATAAAGAGGTATCCTCGTGTCTTATAATTCTAGGATCCTCAATTGCATGTGGAACAAACACTGGCTTGCCGGTTTTGGCTACTTGTCCAACAATACCTTCTCCAGCTTCTAAAATTTCAGAGTTTAATACTTTTTCAATGAAGCGTGCACGTGGAGAAGTTTTTTCTTCCGAGTTAGTCTTGATGGCTCGCTGTGGAGGGAAAAGTCCTTCAACTGCGACTCCCTTTAATCTGCCGTTAGGAAGCTTTTCATAAATACATGCACTTATTGCCCCGGTTGTGATAACAGCAGTATGAACAATTCGTTGATAGAGGACTTTTCTTTCCACTCCTTCACCAATGGCCTCAGCCAAATTGTGCATGAATTCAACTGCAATTTTCTTTTCCTGCGAGAGTTGATTTTTTTGCTGCAATAATTTTTTACGAGAAATTTGCCAACGTCTCCGGCCTATAACCCAAAAACAAAGACCGATCATCAATCCGCCAAAAAACCAAATTAAAGGGTACATATTTTCTGCTAACTAATTTATCCCTCTTTTTTTTGCTCAAGGTAGCTAACGACATCTGAGAACACTTTTAGGTTTTTTTCATTAAGATTCATCAGTGCCTTGTGAGCTTTGTATATCGTATCGGGGTTGGCATTCGATTGGGAAGGTTTGATAGCAAGGTTTTCAAGCTGCACTTCATCCTTTACTTCATCTGAACTTACATTTGCAATCTGGTGAATCCCCAAGTTGCATACGGTTTCTAAATTTCTTCCTCGTAAGTTGAGTAAAGAAATACTGCCCTCATCGGCAGCACTGCGGATTTTCAAAGCAACACTCACCAAGATGCCCAAAAAAGTACTGTCCATACTGGAGCAATCTTCAAAATCAATCACATATCTTTTTTGTCCCTTCTTACCTTGCTCTTCAAAAAAAAGCCGAAGAGGTTCACAATTTAAGTACGAAGCTTTGTTAAGAACCTTTACGAATGCTCGGTCTGGTGTGACATGAACTCGAAAATTAATGTCCACTTCTGTAAACTATTATGCTCTAACTTGCTCACAATCGGAGAAGCCTGCAGGTATTAATTTAAAGGGAAAGCAAGTCACGATTAAGAGATTACCATACCTGGTTTGCGGGTTCTATGAACTTATTAATACCCTTCAAGCTATGATTTTTAAATTAAAGAACTCCTTTGATTTGCGCAAAGTCAGGAAGTTGTTTTGGGTCATCAGAAGACCAAGCTAGTGCAACTGTGCCTTCTTTAGAAATAACAAAAGCTGAACGCTTTGATACCCCTTGAAAGCCGATGAAATCTTCATATAGCACGCCGTATTTTTGGGAAACTTCTTTATTGAAGTCACTAAGTAAAGGGAAGTTTAAACCTTCCTTGATCGCCATTGCTTCCTGTGCAAACGGACTATCTACGCTAATTCCATATACCTTTGCATTTAATTCATCGTAAGCTTTTAGGTCGTCCCTTACCGAACATGCTTCTGCCATGCATACACTGGTAAATGCAAAAGGAAAAAAGAGTAAAACTACATTAGATTCGCCTTTGTGTTCGCTTAAGGTAATGTCATTTAATCCGTCAGGTGTTTTGGTTTTGAGTGTAAAGTCTGGGGCGATTGTGCCAATGTCTAAGGTCATTTTGTCTCTTGGGTAAGGGTTATAAGAAGAGTCTAAATTGGTAAGGTTACATGGGTTTCTTGCAAGCTGAATCATAACAGAAAAGAATGAATCTTTCGTATTCTTCGCTCGTAGAAGTAGCACAATTTATTTATAGAGATCAAATTCGTAATGATTGAAAACAAGTTGTTGGAAAATGCAGAGGTTGTAATTGGGCAAGATGAATTGCTTGATAATCTAAAGCAGGGGCGTAAATTAAAGATTAAGTTTGGAGTTGATCCAACTCGACCTGATTTGACTTTTGGGCACTTGGTTGTGTTTAACAAACTTAGGCAATTTCAAGATGCAGGTCATGAAGCCATTTTATTAATTGGTGATTACACTGCTCGAATTGGTGACCCGAGTGGGCGTTCTGAACTGCGCCCTGAATTAACCGAGTCTGCGGTTAACCAGAATGCTACTACTTATCTGGAGCAAGCTTTCAAGATACTGGACGAATCTAAAACTGTGGTACGTCGTAACAGTGAATGGTTTGGTGAGATGAGTTTTGCTGATGCCCTTTCTCTTACTCGAAGTATGACAGTTGCACGAATGCTAGAAAGAGATGATTTTGAAAAACGTTTTAAATCCAATCAGCCAATTTCCATGGTAGAATTTATGTATCCGTTGATTCAAGGTTACGATTCCATTGTCTTGGAATCCGATGTTGAATTAGGTGGTAATGATCAACTCTTCAACATGTTAGTCGGCAGAAACTTGCAGAAAGAAAAAGGATTGTCCCCGCAAGCGGTGATTACCCTACCTTTACTTGTCGGATTGGACGGTTCTAAAAAGATGTCCAAAAGCTACGATAATTACATCGCTTTTAATGATTCGGCAAAGGATATGTTTGGAAAAACTATGTCTATTTCCGATGAAGTGATGTGGGATTATTATCGTTTGTTATTACTCAAAGACGAATCTGAATTGATTGCACTTAAGCGTTCTCACCCAATGGAGACTAAGAAACAATTGGCACGAGAACTTACCTCTGTTTTTTTTGGTGCTAAAAAAGCTGATGAAGAACTGAGTGCTTTTTCCCAAGTTTTTTCAAAAGGAGAAGACCCAAAAGACATGCCTGAAATTTCTATTTCTCAAGGTTTCTCACAACCCCCAACCCTTTTAAATATCCTTTCAGAATCTGGATTATTTGAATCAAAAGGTCAAATTCGCCGACTGATTAAACAAGGAGCCGTAAAACTAGAAGGAGAAAAAGTAGACAGTCCAGATATTGATCTAGCAACTCTGTCAGCATCCCCCAAAATTCTTAAAGCGGGTAAGAAAATCTTTCTGCGAATAAAGCCGTAAGTTCTAAAGACTCAATTTTGTCTTACTACTTTTCGTAAAAATCGTGTAGTAGGATTTTTATGTTTCTCTAATAAAGATGTTATTGTTCCATGATGTAAGAGTTTGCCACCCTCTTTTCCCCCTTTCGGTCCCAATTCAATAACGAAGTCCGCTTCTGCGATGAGATCGACATCGTGTTCGATCACAACCACGGTGTGACCGTCGTCTACTAATCGATGCAGGAGAAGTATTAACTTTTGGCAGTCTTTTGAATGAAGCCCAATGGTGGGCTCTTCTAAAACATAAAAGTTTTTTTGGACCTTGCCCAATCTTCTTCCTTTAAGTTCGATTCCAGAAGAAAGTTCCGATGCCAGTTTGAGTCTTTGCGCCTCTCCTCCCGAAAGGGTTGGTGAAGTTTGACCCAATCTCAAATAGCCTAGTCCCGTTTCTTTCATGAGGGAAAAGGTTTCCTTAAGCAATTCATCAAAGGAGAAGAAGTCTACTGCATCGGCGAAAGTAAGGTTAAGAATTTCGTCGATATTCTTTCCTCTCCATTTTAAGTCAAGGACCTCGTCTTTGTATCGTTTACCGGCACACTCTTCGCACTCAACATATGAATCTGGCAGGAAATTCATTTCCAATTTAATTTTCCCAGCTCCTTTGCAAATTTCACATCTTCCCCCTTTTACATTAAAGGAAAAATCACTTGGCCCAAGCCCACGAGCCTTGGCTTCGGGTAAGGTGGAAATCAATTCCCTTATGCGGGTCCAGACTCCCAAATAAGTAACCGGAGTGGAACGAGAAGTCTTGCCGATTGGGCTTTGAGTGACTTCGATTGCTTTGGCAAAGATATTGCCATTCTTCAATTCGTATCCGTCAGCTTTAATATGCCCTGATCGTTGTTGAATGGCTTGTTTAACCCCCTGAAATAGAGGGCCTCGTACAAGACTAGATTTCCCCGCTCCTGATACCCCACAACATACAATTAGTCGCCCTATGGGTAGTCGCACCTTTAAGTTTCTTATGTTTCGAAAATTAACTTTCAAGAGTTCGAGGTAAGCTTTTGAAGTTTTGCTATTCAGTGTAGGCAGGGAACGCCATTGCCCTTTTAAAGGATGGGGCATTCCTATGGAAAGGTGTTTACCGGTTCCTGATTGAGCATTTTCAGCAATTTGAAGTGGCTTCCCCACTTCAACCACACGACCGCCATCCTCTCCAGCGTGCGGGCCAATTTCGATAACACAGTCTGCTTGTAAAATAGTTTCCAAATCATGCTCGACCACGAGTAGTGAATTCCCCTTGGCTTGGAGTTTGCGCAGAGAATCAATTAATTTCTGATTGTCCGAGGGGTGAAGGCCAATAGATGGCTCATCTAAAACATAAAGGACACCGGAAAGGTTCGAGCCCAATTGGCTAGCCAGGCGAATTCTTTGGGATTCTCCACCGGATAGGGAAGATGTTTCACGGTTAAGGGACAAATAATCCAAACCCACATTACCCATAAAGCATAACCTCTCGAGAACTTCGGGTAAGATTGCTTCTAAAATTGGTAATTTTTCTTTTTGAATTTGGAGGTTTTGAAGGAACCCAGAAATTTCCTCTGGGGTAAGGGCAAGTAGCTTTGGTAAAGAAAGAGATCTTTTATTCTTATCTTGTAAAAATACATTTCGGCCACTTGGATTTAAGCGTTCTCCGAGACAACTAGGACAGGTTTCCCCATTGGTCAGTTTCCACCAATCTCCGTTAGCTGGAAGATCTTCTTTCATCCAGTCGTAAATTCTTCCATATCCATGACAAGATGTACATTGTCCGCGGGGAGAATTCCAGGAAAGTAATGAAGGCTCAAGGTCTGGATAAGCTTCCCCGGTTGAAGGATCTGATTTACGAGTTGAAAACCAACAAATTTCACCATCTGGAAAAAGGAGGAGGCAGCGCCCTTTGCCAATGTTTAAAGCGTAGTCGATCGAAGCGTTTAAAACCGGCCTTGAGGGAGACTTGACCCAGTGGTTCATTACCACTTCAATGTCGTGCAATCGATACCTGTCAAGGCCCTCAAAGGAATGCGTGGGTAAAATATCTCCATCACAACGAACTTCCATAAACCCTTGCTCCCTTGCCCAGTTAACCAACGGTTTGTGATGGCCCTTGCGATTCACAACGAGGGGGGCAAGCAGACGAACACCGCTGATTTTTTGAATCCGTTTCGCTAAGATTCGGGAAATTTCCTGAGGAGTGGAGGAGACCAAGGGTTTTCCGCTTTGCGGGCTATGTTGTTCTCCTAGGCGAGCGTAGAGAAGTCTTAAGTATTGAGCGATTTCTGTAATGGAACCAACCGTAGATTTTTTGGAACCTCTAGTAACCCTTTGTTCGATGGCTACCGTCGGAGAGATCCCGTTGATTTGATCGACTTTTGGTTTTCCGACTTGTTCGACAAATTGTCGAGCATAGGATGACATAGACTCGAGGAATCGCCGTTGTCCTTCAGCAAAAATTACTTGGAAGGCCAGGGATGATTTTCCAGATCCAGAAGGTCCGGTAACTACGACAAACTGGTTTGAGGGAATTCGTAGGTTTATATTTTTGAGATTGTTTTCTTGAGCCCCGAGTATTTCTAAGTCTTTTTTTCTGCGGTAGTTGCCTTTTTTAAATTGCCCATAGTCAATTTGTTTATCTTTAGGTTGTTTTTCTAAATCTGAGAATAAGCTACTGGTCGCAGTATTTAGAGAGCGGAACGAACGAGGAGACCCTTCAGCGATAATTTTACCCCCTAGTTTTCCTGCTCCTGGTCCAAGTTCTACGATCCAATCAGATTGGCAAAGAACCATGGGATTATGTTCGATGACAAATAGTGAATTGCCCCCCGCCACTGTTTTTTTAAGGCAGTCAATCAAACGCTGAACATCGGAGAGATGAAGGCCAGTGGTAGGTTCATCGATCAGCAAAATTGCAGGCTCCGATTTTTTCCCAAGAGGTCCCATATATTTGGCTAATTTCAATCTTTGCGATTCTCCACCTGAAAGAGTTCCAAGCGGTTGGCCCATCTTAAGGTAGCCCAATCCAAGTTCATGAAGAAGGGACAGTTTTTTGTGGGTCTTTGGAAAATGAGCGAATCTGAGTAACGCATCCTCGATTGTAAGTTCTAAAGCATCGGCAACATTTAATCCGTCCAATTGAATTTCCAAGAGATCATCCTTAAACCGTTTGCCCTGACACAAAGAACAAGGAATTGAAAGGTCGGGTAAGAATTGCATTTCCACATTCTCATAACCTAAGCCCATGCATGAATCGCAACGTCCTTGCCCCGAGTTAAAAGAAAAGTCAGATGCAGAAAAACCAGACATTCTTGCCTGCTCTGTTCGACCAAATGCTTCTTTGATTGGTCCCCAGGCATCAGAGTAAAGTGCAGGGTTTGACCGGGAGGAACGAGCAACGGTTCCTTGGTCAATCATAACCACTTCAGAAAAAGGCAGGTCACTGGTTACCCAACCATTGGGTGAGCCTTGGCTAAGTTCCTGATAAATTAGGTCATGAACAAGGGTAGATTTGCCTGAGCCAGATAAACCAGCGATTGATGTAAATTGGCCAAGAGGTAAATTGGCACTAAAGTTCTTTAAGTTGTGAACATTTGCTTTCCTAACCTTTAGAAATTTAGTGGGCGCCTTGGTTGACTTAATTTGGCTTTGCGGGTGTTTGGTTGACTTCCTAGCGAGCCATTTTCCTGTCTCAGATTTGGCGGAACGCAAGAGTTGGGGGACCGTACCCTCAAAAGTAATATGCCCCCCCGCTGTTCCTGGTTGAGGACCAATTTCAATTACCCGATCAGCTGCTTGAATCACTTGATCATCGTGTTCAACCACGCATACGCAATTTCCACTGGCTGCCAAGTCCCGAAGGATTCCAATCAAACGGCCAACATCTTTATGATGCAGACCGATGGTGGGCTCATCTAAAGCAAAAAGGGTATCCGTCAAACCAGCACCAAGGCAGGCAGTAAGATTAATTCTTTGCGTCTCTCCACCACTTAGGCTTCTGGAAGTACGATCGAGGCTTAAATAATCTAAGCCAACATCTCTCAAGTATCCAAGCCTCGTACAAATGGCCTCGAGGGGTAAGTCAGTCTTTGGCTCATTACTAATAGGCTGAGTTTCCATTAGCGAAAGGAGTTCGGAAACCGGTAAAGAATATAATTCTGGAAGAGAGCGACCTTTCCACTTCCAGAGTTGTGGTTCATATTGAAACCTTGTGCCCTTACATTCAGGACAATTAAAGTACCCTCGATATTTGGATAGAAACACCCGAACATGCATTTTATAGGTCTTTTTTTCCAACCATTTGAAAAAAGAGTTAACTCCATACCAACGTTCATTCCCCTCTTCATACAAGGGATCACCTTTCCAAATAAAATCTTGGCTGTCTTGAGAAAGATCTTTCCATGCCAATTGAGGATTAATATCAAGATCTTTGGTTGCTAGCATGAGGTCTTCAAGGCAGTGACCGTATACTTTACCTTGAAATGGCTTGATCGCACCTTCAGATAAAGAAAGCTTTTGGTCGGGAATAACTAGATTTGGATTGATTTCAATTATCCGTCCAAAGCCTTTGCATTTTGGGCAAGCCCCAGCGGGAGAATTAAAAGAAAATGAACCTTGTTCTAGCTTCGCATAGCTTTTTCCAGAAACTCGAGAGCGCAGACCAGTATGAAAAGATGACAAGATTTCTCCGGTTGATGATCTCGCTTCAGCTCTGCCTTTTCCGTGGGAGAGGGCAAGAGATATGGCTTCGGCCATTCGATTTTTACTCCCAGGTTTTATCTTAATTCGATCAACGACAACAAATGCAGAAGTTTGGTCCCAGGTCCCCTCTTGAAGAAGATCCTCTATGCGAGCGTAATCTTTATGTGATAATATTCGTGCATGACCTGCAGAAATTAGGAACTGAAGAAAATCAGTAGTCGGTAAACTGCCCCGCTCTATGGAAAAGCCTACAACAACGTTACGATTATTGAACTGGCTTATACAAGCCTTGGCCTGAGTCGAAGGAGTTTCTTCTTGAATGAGCTTTCCTAGGTCATCGGGGTCATGCAGACGAGCAACTTGCGGAAACCAAACTTTAAAATAGTCGCAGAGTTCAGTCATCGTACCAACGGTTGACCTGGAATTCTTTACAGTATTCTTTTGCTCCACGGCAATGGAAGGACGGGCATTTGCCATGGAGTCAATTTTGGGTCGTGGTAAAGATTCCATGAATTGCCTGACATATGGACTAAATGTTTCCACATACCGTCTTTGTCCCTCTGCGTGAAGAACATCGAAAAGCAGAGTCGATTTTCCTGTTCCGCTTAGACCCGTGATCACGGTTAATTGACCAGGTAACAGATCCAAATTAATGCCTTTTAAATTATTTTCTCGGGCACCGCGTAGTTGGATTGGCAGTGATTGTTTGGGCATCCGTTATTCCTAGGGGAATTGGAGAATCGGACAAGACGCTAATTTTAAATGGCGTCCCGTAGGGGATTCGAACCCCTGTTGCCGGGATGAAAACCCGGTGTCCTGACCTGGCTAGACGAACGGGACGAACTCACATATCCTGTTTAAAACTTTCTTTTTCGCAAGTCGAATCTGTTAGTCTTATTTTCATGACTCTAGAAGTTTGACATTATCCGCTCATACTTTACTTTTTGCTCTTTGTCATGAAACCTACCTACAACCCATCTAAACTGCGCAGAGCCCGAAAGTTTGGCTTTCGCAAGCGCAATCAAACGAGTGCCGGACGCAAGGTGCTTCAAAATCGTCGCCGTAAGGGCAGGGCTAAATTAACCGCCTCTGTTCTTCCTCGGTTTCGTTAGTCATTTCTGGTCTATCCTTAAACTGCGTGAACAGAGGTCTTTCACGCAAGGAAAGGTTGCGTAAAACCTATGAGTTCTTGCAGGTCAAATCAAATGGCGTTTCGATTAGGCAAGCCCCATTTTGGATCCAAGCCCATGAGAATTTTAGTGGCCCTTCCAAGCTAGGAGTTATCGCCACCAAACGATTGGGGAATGCGGTGGCCAGAAATCAGGCAAAAAGACTAATTCGCGAATTGTTCCGCAAACATAAACACAATTTGCCATTTACTATGCACTTGGTTGTGTTGCCAAGGCGCTCAATCTTTCAAACGCCATTTACTAACTTAGAAACCTTATTCATTGATGCTCTTAATAAAGCGTCTAACCGATTATGAAAAATTATTTACTGGGAGCTGGATTTCTCGTTCTTGCTTTTTATTTGATGTGGCAACAAGGAGCCGAACAGATTGAATACTCTGACCGTCTTTTAGATAAAGAAGTAAATGAGCAAACTCAAAGAGTTGAAGGCATTGAGGGTAACTCCTCTCCTTATTCAACAACTTCTGGCATAGAACTGGGCATTGTAAATTCCGAAGACTCGACTCCATTTGCTGCAGTCGTACAACTTGGGGAGGAGAAACTAACGGATGGATTAAGCACAGATCTTTCCTCGATTACCTTTTCCAATCACACTGGAGCAATCCGATCGGTTCAGCTTCATCAATCGGAAAGATTGAATAAGGCTTATGATATAGATCATTCCGAACAGCCTTTCTTAGGGATTGCTTTTGAAGATGAATCCGGAGTTCTTTTATCAGAAGCATTGCCGAATCCTCGAGATTTTCGCTTGATAGAAAGTTCTCCCAGTCGGGTGGTCTATCGCTGGGAATCTCCTGGGAATCTGAGCATTGATCGAATTTATGAACGCTCAGAGGTAGATGGATATGGTCTTATCCATAAAACCGTTTTTCGTAGTTTGAGAGACTCTCCTATGGTAATTGATCGAGTACGAATGTATCTGGGCTCAAGTTTTCAAATTCCCCGTATGTACAATCCTTTTGACCAGGCATCCACTTATTTAAGTGTGGGCTATTATAATGAAGGTGCTCCATTGCCTGAGGGTTGTTCCTGTGCCACTTGCAGCGGAAGAATCGATGGTGAAAGAGAAGAATTCTTTCAGTTAAATGAAATGGGACCGAGTGGAAAGATTGAACCAAGGAGATTGTCTAAGGCTAAATGGGCATGCGTGAACAATCAATTTTTCGTGAATCTTTTACGACCAGAGTCTGAACTTAATGACTTCCGAGTTTGGGGTGAATCCGTACAATCCTCTACTGACGAGAGTGGAAATGAAATTCTCGGAATTAGCGGGGCAGTTTCTTTCCCATTGGGAATTTTTAAGCCGAAGCAAAGCAAGGAATTCTCTTTCAATATATATGCTGGTCCCAAAGATTACATTGAACTCTCCAAGCTCGCGCACGAACAGAAGAAAGTCATGCAATTTGGGGTCTTTTGGTGGATTTCAGAGCCCTTTAGTTGGGCCTTGAATAAATTAAGTTCTATTCTTGGTAGTTATGGTTTGGGCATAATAGTACTCACGGTACTGGTAAAGCTCATCCTTTGGCCCCTCACTGCTCAAGCTACTCGCTCACAAAAGAAAATGCAGGCCTTACAAGGACCGCTGGCCAAGCTTCGAGAAAAACACAAGGGTAGTCCCCAGAAACTCAATCAGGAAATGATGAAGTTTTACAAGGAGCACAAGGTTAACCCTTTTGCTGGCTGTTGGCCTATTCTTGTACAAATCCCTATTTTTCTTGGAATGTTTTGGATGTTGAGGTCCGCGGCAGAATTGTACGGTCAGGAATTTCTATGGGCGATGGACTTATCCGAGCAGGATAGTGTAGCTATGCTTTACGGATTTTCCTTAAATGTATTACCCATTTTCATGGTTCTTACGCAGTGGTATCAAATGAGGCTCAATCCAATGCAATTAGGACCAGAAATGAGCGAGGCTCAAAGAATAAATGCAAAAATGATGCGCTTTATGCCCTTCATGTTTTTGGTTTTCCTTTACTTTTTCTCATCTGCTCTTGTTCTTTACTGGACGGTGCAAAACATTATGACCATTTTGCAGACGCTTTTGACCAAAAATGTAACTTTACCCAATTTGACTGAAAAGGACGAAAAAGGTCGGGAAAAAAGTTTTGATCGAAAATCAATAAGAGAAGTCCAAGACATTGAGTATGAAGAGGAATCAGACGAGGAAGAAAGAAAGTTGCGAAACCTGCTTGGCTTAAAGGCAAAAGGGAAGATTGATCTCAAACTTTTGGAAAGCAGGTATAAGGAAAGAATGAACAACTATACTTCAAAACGCCTGGAAAATATGTCGGAACAAAAAAGGACTTCAGCCGAAGAAAAGCGTGACAAAATCACTGAGGCATATGAAACTTTGAGGAAAATGGATAACAAGCAATCTTGACAACCCCTACCCTCTTTTAGTTCGATTTAAATATTCATGTCTGGGCATAGTAAATGGGCTACCACTAAGAGGCACAAAGCTGCCATTGATGCCAAGCGTGGTAAAATCTTTAGTGTAATCAGTAAAGAAATATCCTTGGCCACTCGGGACGGAGGCAAAGATGCAGAGTTTAATCCCCGGCTTCGTACCCTTATCCTAAAAGCCAAGCAGGCTAACATGCCTTCCGATAACATTGATCGGGCTGTTAAAAAAGGAGCGGGCGAACTGGGCGGCGTGATCTATGAAGAACTGCTTTACGAGGGATATGGACCGGGAGGAGTAGGTTTGATTGTCGAAGTTACCACCGATAATAAAAATAGGTCGGCTTCTGATGTAAGGAGTACTTTTTCAAAGAGAGGTGGAAACTTGGCAGGAGTGGGTGCATTGGCTTTCAATTTTAAGAGGAAAGGTCAGTTCCTGTTGGCCTTGGATAAAATGCCAGAAGATGATTTGACTGAATTAGCTTTAGATAACGAAGCGGAGGATGTTTTGGTGGAAGATGATCATTATGAGGTAGTTTGTGAAACTGCGGATTTTGATCGGTTAGCTGAGGCTTTTGAGAAAAAAGGAATAGAGCCGGATTCCTCGGAATTAGCTTACCTCCCCAATATTTTGGTGCCAATAGAAGATGAAGATACAGCACGTAAGGTTATGAATTTGATCGAGGCGTTGGAAGAACTCGAAGATGTTAAAGCGGTTCACGGAAATTATGACATGGACAAGCCTTTGCTCGAAAAGATTTCTTTGTAATATCTTCTTTTCATGCCTTTGCGGGTTAATCATTAGCCAAACCCAATTCTATGCCCCACTCTGATCAAACTGACTTTTCGAACCAGTCAAATGAAGTTGGCTTGGTTCATGAGGAATCTTTTGTGTGCGAGGACCGCTTTGAGCTTTCCAATGGTCAGTTTTTAGAGGGTTATGAATTAAGGTACGAGTGCTACGGAGAGCTTAATTCTGCAAAAGACAATGCGGTCTATATCTGCCATGCCTTAACAGGCGACCATCATGTTGCAGGAATTTACAGTGAAGAAGACGATAAGCCGGGTTGGTGGAACCATGTTGTGGGGCCAGGAAAGCCAGTTGATACAAATCGTTTCTTTGTAGTTTCTTCGAATTGTCTTGGTGGGTGCAGGGGATCCACTGGGCCTTCGAGTATGCGAGCAGATGGGAGTGGGGAAGCTTACGGATCGTCCTTCCCTGATCTTTCTATCCGAGACATGATTCATGCACAGCGTGCGTTGATTGATCATCTGGGGATAAGAGCTTTGCATGCGGTGGTTGGTGGAAGCATGGGCGGAATGCAGGCCTTGCAATGGATTGTGGAGTATCCGGGGTTTGCTAAAAATGCCATCATCATAGCGGCCACTGCCCAGCACAGTGTACAAACCATAGCTTTTAACGAAGCAGGTCGTCGTTCCATTCGAGGTGATAACGGTTGGCAAGGTGGGGATTATCACGAACATACCAGCCCTGACCAGGGTTTATCGGTAGCTAGAATGATGGCTCATATCACATATCTTTCCGATATCGGTATGGAGGAAAAATTTGGGGGTGATCGAAGATTAAATCCTAGCGAAGATTTTGAATTTAGTGTTCAGGGTTACCTCGATTATCAGGGTAAAAAGTTTATCGAGCGATTTGACGCCAATTCTTACCTTAAACTTACCGAAGCTTTAGACAGGTTTGATTTAGTGGGTGATCAAGGTTTGGCTAAGGCCGTTTCTGAAGTAAAGACTCGCACTCTGGTCATCGCTTTTTCAAGTGATTGGCTATACACACCTAGGCAAAACAAGCAGATTGTGGATGCTTTACTTCAAGCAGGAAAAGACGCATCCTACTTGGAGATTGATCATTCCCATGGTCACGATTCTTTTCTCATCGACTCTGGTCCCTTTCTTCGAGCACTGGATGTGTTTCTTCAAACCGAGGATTCTTCAAAAACGGAGAACCTTGAAGCTGATGGGTTTAGAAAATTAAAAAATCGATATGAGGTAAAAAAAGAAGCGGATTTTAGAGCGATCGATGATTGGGTGACTCCCCATGATAAAGTACTGGATTTGGGTTGTGGCAGAGGATTACTTCTTGAGCATTTGCGTGAAACCAAAGAGGTTCGAGGATTGGGCGTTGATTGGGAATTAAACAATTCCACTTTCTGTGTAGCCCGGAAAGTTCCTATTTATCAGGAAGAAATTTTATCGGCTTTGACAAAGTTCAATGAAAACTCATTCGATTGGGTAATTTTTTCTCGTATGGTCGAATCCTTGCCTGAACCAGGCAGAATTCTCAAGCAAGCACTTAGGGTTGGACGTAAAGTAGCGGTAAGTTTTGTTAACCATGGCTACTGGAGAAACCGTTGGAATTTCCTGTTGCATGGAAAACGGGTGTGTAACGATGTTTACCCACATCAATGGGAGAGTAGTCACTTAAGTAATCATTTTTCTATTCGAGAGTTCGAAGATTTTTGTTTTCGTCTGCAAGCAGAAGGAATGAAGGTAAGATTGGGACGAAGAATGTTTTATCGAGGCGATTGGGTAAAGTCCTGTTCTGCTTTCCCTAATTTTCGGGCAGGACTAGCCATTTATGAAATAGTAAAGGAAGGTATGGACTAGGGGCTATTTACGTCCTTGGTTCCAGCGGTATGCAGAACCATACCCCCACGCTAAACCAACCGCCAATCCACCCGCATGTGCCCAATTGGCAATACCGCCAAAAACACCGGTAAAACAGATTAGAAAAAAGCCAAACATAATCATGGCTACCATCGGATCCAGCCTAAATCCGTCTGCCGGGTCTAACCGTGTTTTCACCCAGACATATCCAAATAATCCATATACGACTCCAGACATTCCGCCAAAGGCTGGTCCGGTAAGGGTAAACTGGGTTAGGTTGGACACCAATGCAATCAAGAGTATGAAAGAAATGAAAAACTTAGGTCCTTTTCTTTTTTCGATTTGTCCACCAAGGTCGTGGAGCCAAAACATGTTAAACAATATATGCAAAAAGTTAAAATGAAGGAATATAGGAGTAAATACGCGCCAGATTTCTCCATTAAGAAATTCGGATAATTGACCATCAACCTTCTCTGAAATAAAGAAACCGCCAACTAGTTCGGTGTTCTTACCCATACCTGAAAGTAGAAAGACCGCAACGCAGGTTATAATGAGCGAAAGGGTCATGGTACCTGCTGAGCGCTCAGTTCTCTGCCATTTATCTCGAAGGTTAAATTCCCTGAAACCACGATTCCTGGAAGGATTTTTTGTCTTTGCGTCCTTTTCTATTTGGGACGAAACCTCATATTTTTGGTCTTCTGGGTCGGCTTGAAATTCGCTCAAAAAAGAAAAAGCCGAATCCACTTGGTCCTCTTCCGCTATCCAAACTTCCCAGTTTACCTCTTTAGGGGAATCCGCTTTTTCAAGGGACGATTCTATGCCCTGTTTTTTGATATAACTCCAAAAACGAAGGGCGTGCTTTTCCGTGTTAAAACTTCCAATAAGTCGCATGCAATCTTGTTTTATTGGAATCGATCAAGATTACGAGTTATTTGCTTCCGAATGTTAAAACTTAAGGTTCGATTGAATGGTCTGAACCTTGGTCGCGAAAAGACATTTCCAATGATAGTTCTCCATTTGAAAGAAATTTTGCTATTCTTACATCACGCCTAAAATCTTCAAGCATACGGTCTTCAAGGAGTTGTTTTGTAATTCGTTTAATATTTTCAAGGAGTGGATCAGTGACGAATGGTACAGTTTTTAGGTAACCTGATTTTAATGTTGGAGGGTGTTGGTTTTCTTTCGTATCAAATTTATGCTTATCGACATCTGAAGGTGGTAATTTCTTTTTAATCAAAGCTTTTTTTAATAAATCCGTCCTTTGCCTAATCACGCTAGCAGACTTAACTGAGTTTAAAAGGGTGATGGCTTCATCCTGTCTTTTTAAATCAATTAAAACTCTAGCTTTTCCTAATTTTAAGTAATCAATTTCAATCTCACTTCTCTTGCCAAATTCTTTTATTAGAATGTTCCAGGCGATCAACGCGTCGTCCTTATTAGAAGAGTTAAAGTCAAAAAAGCTTTGTGCATATCTTAATTGATAATCGAAGTTGGCCGGTTGCAATCGTGCAGCTTCTTTAAAACTTTCATGCATTAGTAGACCCATCTTTTCACCTTTATTTAACTTGGTTAAATGTTCTTCAAAAAGAAAAACAAAATTACCTAGGTTGTAGTGATAAAAAGGTTCATTGGGGTCTAGTCGCGTTGCCATTAAGAAAAATGGGAATGCTTCCATAGGTTGATTATTTTCAACCAAGTAATTTCCTAACTCTTGCTTAACCACGGCGATGTTAGGGTTCGCTTGATCGGCTCTTAAAAAAAGAGCCAGGGCATCTTCGTTCTGCCCTGTCTTTCTGAGGAACTTACCAAACAAAATAAGGGCATTGGTGTTATTTGAATTTTCCAAAAGATAGGATTCATAAAGGTTTACAATCTCTTGAGCTTGCCTGGTTAGTTCTTTTTCGGTCCAACTACTGCCCTCTTTGAACAATCGATTCTGATGGTCAACGATTTTAGAAAGCTCCAAATCAGATAGACTCGTGGGATTTGCTAATATTTTCTGTTCTAAATGATGAATGAAAAAAATAAGCAAAATTAATAGTCTGTAAGAACAAGCAGGCATTTTTACCTTATCTTTCCCATTGTGGGAAGTCTTTCAAGCTTGGAACATATGTTCCTAAGACTTAATCATGTATAAAGATGGATCCTAAAAGCACCTTTATATTCCTATTTTCCTTATTCTTGTATCTGAGCTCTGCCAGCTGGGCAAAAGATATCTGGGATTCATCCCTTTCATATGGACAAGTAGTGGCCAAAGCAAAAGATGGATCTCCTTATCATATGGGACTTCTGGGGATTTATTTGAGGTCCGGTGAAGCGGGTTGCTTGGTAAATGTGGATGCGTCTAGACAATGGTCCGAAGCAGCTTTAAAAAAAGGGCATCCTTTCGGGTCTTATAATTTAGCTAACCTTGCTATGTTAAAAGGAGATTTTTCTGAGGCAACCAGGCTTTATCAAGATGCAGCCCTGCTTCTTCAAAGAAGAGCATCAGATGGAGACGCCGTTGCTATGTACTGTATGGGGGAGATTGATTTTCAAGTTCTTCCCACTAATGTACCCCGAGCTTTAGACCTCTTTCAAAAGTCCGCTGATGCAGGTTACCCTCAGGCACAGGCTACCATAGGAGCTCTTTATTTGAAGGGTTTGCCTGGTCTGTTGGATAGAAATCCTGAAAAAGGGGTTGATCTTCTCTCAAGAGCTGTTCGAGCCAAATCTTTGACTGCAAGATTTAATCTTGGTATGGCTTATTATAACGGAGATGGAGTACCTCAAGATCCTAGCAAGGCTGCCCAGTGGTTGCAGGTTGCAGAGAAGCAAAACTTTGTCGAAGCCCAGTATGTCTTAGGGATGCTGTTGGCTGAAGGTGAAGAAGGCTTGCCTAAAAATCTTAGTCAAGGCGTTCGTTTGCTAAACAAGGCTGATAAGCAGGGTCATAAACTTGCTCGGGCTTATTTAGAAAAAATGGACCTTAAGCCAGGGACGATTTCTAATAAAGTTCTTCAAACTACCACTTCAAATTTTTCTAATATGACGAGTAGTGAAGATGAGAAAATTTTGCATGAAGCTAGAAAGTATTACACTGGAATTGGAAGGCCTAAGAATTATGAAAAGGCCTATTCTATGCTATTGCCCCTGGCCAAGGGAGGTTATCCAGAAGCAGCTCGTTTAGTTGGTTTGATGAAATTATCGGGAAAAGGAACAGAAAAAAATCCAAAGGATGCTAAGCAGTGGCTATCCGTAGCCGCACAAAAAGGAGATGGGGTGGCTCGAAGAATGTTAGAACAATACAAGAGCCTTTTTTGACCCTTTTCTTTGGGGTTGAAAAAATTCAAAACTCGTAGAGCGTTTTTCTGTGGATGCGTTCAGTGAATTACCTGTTTTTCAAGAATTTGAAAAATTTAAGCAAAAATGGGAAACTAATTCCCATGTTATTCTGAAATCACCAACTGGGTCGGGTAAATCCATTGCACTTCCTTATTTACTGTCCAAATCTGGCTTGGCTACTGGCAAAATTCTGGTTGTTCAGCCACGAAGAATAGCTGCACGGGTACTTGCAGGTCAAGTTGCCCGTATGGTGGGCTGGTCAATAGGTAAAGAAGTTGGTTATCAAGTTCGCTTTGACAAAAAATACTGTTCAACAACTCAAATCGTTTATGTAACCGATGGTATTGCTTTGGCCAAGCTGTTAGGCGAAGAAAAATTAAATGAATTTGAAGTTCTCATTCTTGACGAATTTCATGAGAGAAGCGCTCAGATTGATCTGTGCTTGGGATTAGCCTTACAATTATGGAAATCATCAAAGCCAGACCTTCGTATTATAGTAACCTCCGCTACTTTAAACCTTTCCGCATTGAACGAATTTATACCTCAATCTGGGTGCTTGGAGTTAAAAGATCGCTCCTATCCGGTCGAAGTCGAATACCAAGTGGTGAAGAAGGAATTGCCCCCTTGGAAGTCGTTGGTTGACCTTTTGCCTAGGCTGTTGAGCAAAATGGATGGCGATATTTTGATTTTCATGGATGGAGCTTATGAAATTTCTAAAACGGTAAGTGCAATCATAACAAGTTCTTGGTCGAGCGGGCTCGAAATAAGGTCCCTATTTGGTGACCTGTCTAGCGAGAAGCAAGATATGGCATTGGCTCCCAGTAAAAAAAGGAAGATTATCGTCAGTACAAATATTGCAGAGACATCCTTAACGATTGAGGGAGTACGGATTGTTATTGATACAGGAAAAGCTAAAAAAATGCGTTACGATCAGAATCGTGGAATAAACGCTTTATTATCCGAGCCAATTAGCAAAAGCTCTGCCGATCAACGAGCTGGTCGAGCTGGAAGGCTGGGTCCCGGTTATTGTCTTAGATTATGGAGTCATACAGAGCATGAAAAGCGTGTCGAATTTGATCTTCCAGAAATTAATAGAATAGATTTAAGTCAAATTTATTTAAATCTTTTAAGGTTTGATCTCGATCTCGAGCAACTAGATTTGTTTGATTCAATTGCTCAGTCCGCCCTAAACGATGCGAAGACTAAGTTAAAAGACCTTGGTGCACTTACCGATCAGAATAATTTGACTGAGCACGGAACTCGAATGAGTCGATTACCAGTTCACCCCAATTGGTCGCATGCTTTACTTAAAGCAAAAGAAAAGAATTTGGCCCCAGTGATTGCGTTACTTTTGGCAATGCTTGAGGAACGACCTCCTGTACAATCCGAAGTGCTAAGTGATTTTTATCCTATGCCTAATCCAAGATCCGATGCATATTGTTTACTTCTGGCTTTTGAAGAGGCATCTAGAAGAAAGTTTTCAGTTGAAGATTGTAGAAAACTGGGAATTCATGCCGGAAGGTGTAAAGATTCTGAACTTCTGGCACATTCGCTTTGTAATATGCTTGGGCTTGAATACAAATTGGAAATTCCAAGCTTTGATGAGTTATCCCAAATTCTAATATCCTGTTTCCCTAGAGCTATCGCTCGTCTTGTAAGTGCAGGCAGGCGAATTTACGAGGATGCTCAGGGGCGTCGACTCCATTTAAGCAAGAGGTCGGTTCTTGGAAGTGAGCATTTCATTTTACCACTACGGGTAGTTGAGAAAAAAATTAGAGGTTCTTTGGTTCTTGAGATGGAGTGGGCAACAGGACTGAATGAGGATTGGATAAGGAAGTTTATTGGGCCGAAAAAAAATGTGACCACAGAAGTTTACTTGGATTTAAACACTCGAAAAGTGGTAAAAAAAGAAGTCGAGTCTTGGCAAAACCTAATTCTTTCAATTCGTGAGTCTGAGGATGTAAGTAAGGAAGAAAAAACCAAAGCCTATGCCAATGCCTTGTTGTTGGGAGATTTAAAATTAAAAAAATGGGATGTAAGAGTGGATAAGTTGTTAGAGCGGCAGAGCTTTCTTGCCCGACATTTTCCTGAACTGGGAATTAAGGAATTTGACGATGGTCTAAAGGTTCTTTTTTTTGAGCAATTGTGTGAATCAGGATCTACCTGGCGTGAGATTCGGAATTTAGATGTATACGATCCTTTACGAAATTGTTTCTCTAAAGAAGAGAACGAACTTTTGGATGAAGCCGTTCCTGAAAAAATTAATTTGGGTACAAAAAATCGTACCTACCCTATTGATTATTCTGATCAAGGAGAAGTTGTGATTCGGGCTATATTGCAAGATTTATATGAAGTAAAAATACACCCTAGGATCGTTTTTGGAAAACATCCACTGGTTATTGAAATTCTTGCTCCTAACCGGCGCCCCGTTCAAAGAACGACAGATCTGCCAAGTTTTTGGGATGGTGCATACCCTATGGTGCGTAAGGAATTAGCCGGACGTTACCCCAAGCATGAATGGCGTTGAAAATAGCTGGACTCTCTAGAACATTGTGTGAGCTTATTTGGTTTTTAGGTGGTTCTTTGCCGCTTAGAAACAATCAAACACGCGGTTGGTATGGGGAGTGGCTGGCTCGAAGATATTTGAAGCGTAAAAAATTGTCCGTTTTGAAAAAAAATTGGCGTAGTCCTCAAGACGCTCGTCGTGAAATTGATCTTGTTTGCCTGGACGGCGAATGCTTGGTGTTTGTGGAAGTGCGGGCACGATCCGCAAGTTCTTTGAATAGCGGATATTATTCAATTAATTATCAAAAAAAAAATACCTTATTACGAGGCTGTTTGGATTTTCTAAATCAAAATAAGGACAGGTATAACACTTATCGATTTGATGTCGTCGAAATTGACTTGGCAGAGTCACATAATAAGTTATTTCACCACGAAAACGTTTCCCTCTTTCCATAATACTCTACTCTTTATATTATAGAAAGTTTTATGAAAAATTCTGGAAAAAGGAGCATTCCTCCAACTGTTATGGTAATTTTTGGTGCATCGGGCGATCTTACTGCTCGCAAACTTGTTCCAGCACTGTTCAATTTATCTTTAGACCATTTACTGCCTGAGAACTTTTTTTTAATTGGTTATGGGCGCAAACATGTTTCCGATGATGACTTTCGGTCTGGGCTTAAAAAATCCTTGTCTGCTTATTCCCGGAGACCTGTAAATAAAGATATTTGGGATAAGTTGGAGCCTGGTGTTTCTTTTCATACTGGAGCCTATGATGATCCATCAAGCTTTGAGGAATTGAAGCTTAAAATTGAAAAGATTGAGGAGATGGTTGGTGGACCGATTCAGTGTATGTTTTATCTATCAACTCCCCCGTCAGGATTTTTACCAATTCTTGAGAATTTGGGCAACAGTGGCTTGGCTAGATTGCATAAAAATACCCCTTCTGCTTCTAAGGTTATCATAGAAAAGCCATTTGGTAGAGATCTGAATAGTGCTCGCGAACTCAACCAAATGATAAATCGTAGGTTTTCAGAGTCACAGGTCTTTCGAATTGACCACTATTTAGGTAAAGAAACCGTACAAAGTTTATTGGTTCAAAGATTTGCTAATAGCATTTTTGAGCCCGTATGGAATCGAAATTATGTGTCCTCTGTTCAAATTACCGTATCAGAAGACCTTGGGGTTGGTTCTCGTGCTGGTTACTATGATCGTAGCGGAGCAATGCGAGATATGATTCAAAATCATGTCATGCAATTGCTCGCCCTGACCACTATGGAACCACCATCGTCCTTGGATCCTGAAGCTATACGGGACGAAAAAGTCAAGGCATTGCAGGCAATTAAGCCATTGAAATTAAACGACCCCCATGCAGAGGTTGTTCGTGGAGTTTATACAGAAGGACTAGTTGGTGGCGAAAAGGCGATTGGTTACCAAAATGAAAATGGTGTCTCCTCTACTTCTTACACTGAAACTTACGCAGGGCTCTGTTTGCAATTGGATAACTGGCGCTGGAAAGGAGTGCCTTTTTACATAAGATCAGGCAAGCGACTAGCTCGAAAAGTAAGTGAAATCGTGGTTCAGTTCACTCGTCCTCCCGCCATTCTTTTTGGCCATGACTCAAGGCAACCTCTTTCTCCCAACCTTCTGACGATTCGTATTCAACCAAATGAAGGAGTAGGTTTAAGTTTAAATTCGAAGACTCCAGGTCTTGAGACTAAGCTTCAACCAGTCAATCTGTCTTTTGGCTATGAAACGACTTTTGGCTCAAATACACCTGAAGCATATGAACGTCTAATTCTTGATGCTTTGGCTGGAGACGGAACGCTTTTTATCCGGGGCGATGAAGCAGAAAACTCGTGGGGGTTACTAACGCCCGTTCTCGATTACTGGCAATCTATGGGCAACCATGGGTTAGAGGAATATGCTGCTGGATCATGGGGTCCTTTGGCAGCCGATAAATTATTACTCCAACGGGGGCATGAATGGATTACAAATAAATGAAAACTTTTATATACCGAGTATTTATTAAAGTCTGGCTATTCTCTGCTGTTGGCTTGGGTTTATTTGCAAAGGTAGATAAGGTTGAAAATGTGAATGATCTCCATCCAGAAACCGTAGACTCAAAAAACCACTTTGCTTTAATTGGAGGCGGATGTTTTTGGTGTACCGAGGCGGTATTTGAACAGATTGATGGGATTATATCCGTAATCTCTGGATATGCCGGTGGGCAGACTGAAAACCCTACTTACAAAGATATCTGTACCGGGAAAACTGGACATGCTGAGGTCATAAAAATTCATTTCGACCCATCAAAAATTTCATTTACTCAAATTTTAGAAATTTTCGGAAATGCACATGATCCAACGACTCTTAACAGGCAAGGTGCGGATGTAGGTACTCAATATCGTTCGACAATTATGTTTTACAATGAGAAGCAAAAAAAAGAGGCAGAATTATGGAAAGAAAAACTAACAGCTAAGCTTGTTGATGCGGTTGTTACCGAGATTGTTTCTGCTCCTAAATTCTATCCAGCTGAGGATTATCACCAAGATTATTATGCTAAAAATCCAGAACAAGGTTATTGCTCGTTTGTTATTCGCCCAAAACTTAAAAAACTTGGGCTAGAATAAAGATTTGAAATATTTTTAGGGAGTTCAAAGCTCCGCATTGTTTCTTGCGCATTTTTTCAATCAACAATGATGATTCATTATTTTTATGCTCGATATGCATGTCGTGCAAGGAATCTGAATTTCATTAGATTTAATATCAGGTAAAAGCTTAAAAAATAAAAAAAGTGAAGAATGCATAGATGATGCATAAACACTCAATTCTTGGCATTATAAAATCCTTGCCAAAAATATTGTTTGGTAATTATCTAAATTTATGGGTCATGAGAAATTTAATAATTCATCAAAATCTACTCGTCACATAACCGAATGGTTTGAAAAAAATCAATGTAACTCTCTTTGTGTATCTGGTCTTTTTGATGATTTGCCCGGAGTAAGCTTTTTTATTAAAGACCGGGAACACCGACTAGTGATGGTCAATGAAGGTTTTTTACCTAGATTGGGTTTATCTCAGCAAGAATTGTTTGGAAAAACTGATTTTGATTTATTTCCTGCCCGATTAGCGGAGCATTTTAGGAGGGATGACCGAGATATTTTTGAATCGAGAAAACCGAAGTTAAATATTTTGGAATTGGTTTTCAATAGCCAAGGTTTACCTGACTGGTATCTAACTAATAAGTATCCGATTTTTAATGATCGTGCGGATGTTATTGGATTGATGGGAACTGTTCGTCCATACGGTGATGGGGAGAATAAAGAATTGAAATGGGAAAGAGACGACGAAATTGGCCGTGCAGTTAATCATATTCGAAATAATTTTCGTGGTGAAATTTCAATTAGCGACCTAGTGGAGGTATCTGGGATTCCTCATCGAAAACTGCACCGTGGATTTGTCGAGTTGTTCGGCACTGCTCCTATGCAATTCATAACGAGAACACGAATTGAGGCTGCTTGTGATGATTTACTTTCATCCAGTAAGAAATTATCTATTATTGCTGGTGAGAACGGCTTTTACGACCAGAGTTCTTTCACTCAATTATTTAGAAGACAAATGAAAATAACGCCCTTAAAATACAGAAAGCAAAGAGGCTTTATATAAGATTTATATTCCGCTTCCGTAAATTTTTATTCTACGAATGTAAACTTCTGAATGTTTTTCAGCGATTGACCACCAATTGAGATTATCTGTACTTGGAACGGAACCATTTTCAAAAGCTTCCACCAACCTAGCACCTTCCATGGATAGAACCCTAACCATAACATCTACAACATCTGGGAATAGGTAGAAGGTTTTATTGTTTAGAGTTTGATAAGCTTTGTAGGATGTAGCCATAAATTCTTCTGCAAGTAGATTTCCTGGGGAACTAATATCAATGGGAGGAAAAATCTGAACCAAATTTCCCGTACCGAAACTATTTTTTTCTAAATGGTAGGCCCTGATTCCAAAATCTATAATGTTAGAGGCTAGAGAAAAAGATGTTGGTGAATAATCAGTCCCGTCTGTTACAATAGGATTAGTTATGGAGGAAGGAATTCGCGGAGTGCCTAAATCGCTAGGATCAAGAGAGGTCAAGGATGCTGATGAATCGTAACCGCCATCAGGGTGGAGATTGTAGCCAGCTTCAAAGGTGTTTCTTGCGGATACATCAGATCTAAATAGTTGATATTTTGCTCTAGATGATGGAGAGCCAGTCAGTCCGTATCGAATAATTTGATAACCGATAGCACGTGCAGAGCCATGGTTTTTTGCATTTGGGTCTAATTCTGGAGATTGAGAGAAAAAACGTAACCAACAACCCGCAACACCAAAACGGGATTCTAAAAAAGGACCTTGTCCAAGTGCATCAATCTCTGAATCTGTTAATTCTTCACTTGGCCAGTCTGAACCAACTATTCGAAGAGAATCAATCGGGCTTTTAGCATTACTACTAATGGCCGGATTTACCCATGAACCGCTGTTTTCATTATCGTTAAGTAAAGATACAGTCATCCACACATTTCCATCATTCCTGTAGAGGGCGCATTGAAGATCTTCTTGAACCTGATCGAGTACAAATTGCGCAATTTGATTCGTTTCGATTGTGGATGTTGACTTTGACTGAGTCTCGAGAACTTGGGTAGAAATTAAAAGAAGCATACCGGACAGAAGAGCAGTTACCGAGACTGCTACGAGCAATTCGATGACCGTAAAGCCTTTTGTTCGCGTTAATGGAGGAATCGTTTCTTTCATTAAGAGATGAATTTAGTACTAACCTTTAACCAGGGAAGTAAAGAGCCAATTTAATTATCAGCAATTATGCGATATGCCCCATGGCTTCTCCGAACCTAAAGTAAGTTTCATAACCTTTGGCTGATTGTTCCAGAAGTTCCTCACGGAAATTTATTCGATTCTTAGGAAAGATAGTCATGACGCAAGAACCGCCAAAAGAAAAATATCCAAATTCATCTCCTTTTTCGACAAATGAATTTTCATCTGCGGTGATGTGAACAGATCCCACACAAGTTGCTCCGATTAGAAGTTGAACCACTTTTCCTACCTGTTCATTTTCCACAATTGAGAGGTATCTTTTGTTTTCCCAAAAAATTGAGATTCTCTTTCTAAGAGCGATTGGATTTACGGAGAATAGATTACCGTTGATTAATCTGTTATTACTCACTTTGCCAGGAAGTGAAAAGTGAAATCGATGGTAGTCCACAGGGCATAGGCGACTAATAACCATGGATCCTTCTCTAAAGGTATTTACCAAGTTTTCGGAACCGAGTAATCTAGTAAGATCAAACTCCTGTCCTTTGGCATACACTTGGGAAACTTTTGATAAGTCTGGCAGGACTAAATGCCTACCATCTGCAGGGAAGACCACTGAAGTTTGGGACGGGTGAACTGGTCGAGTTTGAGGTTTTAATTTTCGGAAAAAAAATTCATTAAAGCTTTTGTAGCTGTCGGTGTTCTCTAAAAACTCGTCTGTGTTAAGCTCGTATTTTGTGATGAAAGGACAAATTTTGGAACGGCTTTCAGGGGTATCCATTTTCTTTCCATACCACTTGGAGAACCAAGGTCTTTTAACCATTCCCCACAATCCAATCCTTCCCAAAATGTTTTCGTAAGAAAAACGTAACCATTTTTCCCCGTAGATTTTTTCGGATTCATATACCGAAAGATAGGGGTTCCAAAAGCGTATTTCCGGAATCATTTAGATGTAGAAATAAAGCCCGATCCGGACGGGCCAATCAAAAGTGTTAGGCTTTTTGGATTTTTCCAGCCTTAATTGCTTTAACTGATACCCATTGACGCTTAACTTGACCACTGGGAAGTTTAACACGGATACGTTGTAGATTAGGCCTAAAAGTACGTTTGTTGTTTTTGACCAACTGCAAGCCGATACCGCCAGCTTTCTTGCTAACACCTTTATGGATTATACGACCGCCTACTTTAGGGCGCTTACCTGTGATTGCACATATCTTAGACATAATGAAAATAAGGGGATAAGAGCCAAATCATGTCAGAAATTAGCGACCTGACAAGATAAAAGGCTTAAAGGGGTGGCAAGTATTGGTGAACTTTGATGGATGAATTGCTCTCCGTAAGATAGTACATCTTGGACACACTCGTTTGTGAAAGGAACATGGTTGCTTTATGAATTCCCAAAACTAAGCAGGTCGATGCTATGGAGTCAGCAATCATGCCAGTTGGAGCCACTACAGTAACTTGAGCACTTCCCTCTAAGCCAACCCCAGTCTTTGGATTAAGTAAGTGAGAATAGCGTGTTCCTCCGATTTCTAAGTTTTGCTCAAGATCGCCCGAGGTGGCCACCGCACAATTTGATAATTCAAGCACTGGAAGTTCCGGATGAGACCTTCCTCCAATTTCTACCCGCCATCCCTTAGATGCTTTCGGGGCATCGCCAATGGTCAAGTCTCCACCAGCATCGATTAAACATTTTGCAAAGCCCTGAGTTTTCATTACATCAAGCATGCGGTCTGCAACATACCCTTTGGCAATACCACCTAAGTCTAGAACCATCCCTGAAACAAGAAGATTTCCAGAAGTATTCAATCTGTTTAAAACTAATTTTTGATAGCCGGTTCGTTGCCGAGTTTCACGAAGCTTACCCACCTTTGGTAATTTTTGTCGAAAGCGGGCAATTCTCCACAAACGAGTGAGCGGGCCTAAAGTTACATCAAATGCTCCATCGCTCATTCGCGAAAGTTCTTGTCCATAATCTAAAACCTTAAAGAGCTCTTCAGATAATTTTACAGATCTACCACCTTCTGAACTTTGCGAAAACAGAGATAGTTCGCTGTTGGCTTCATAGTCGCTGAAAAGCATATTTAGACGAATCCCTTCACGAAAGGCTGAGTCTGTTGCCTTTTTGAGAGCATCTGTCATGGGTGCATCTACGATAATTAGAACCTCAGTGCCCATGATTTTTTTAGAAAAGCGTGCTTTCTGTGTACTCTTCTCGTCTCCAAATCCAACAAGCACATAACTCAATGTTAGCCACAGTCGGAGTAATTTAATCATTTTTAGGTTATTGGAATTTTAGAGAAAGGATGATAAAAGGTTGAGATTAATAGTAAATATCTCTTACAAAGGATATTTACTTTCGTATTTATGAAGCCATTCAAACTTACTTGCAAATTCGTACTTGGGGCAATCCTCGCCTCACCTTGGGTTCAAGGAAATTCTTCCGAGATTGATTTTGCCCGCGATGTACAACCTATCCTCGAACACAACTGTGTGAGTTGTCACCGCGAAGACAACGCCAAGGGCGATGTGCGATTAGACACAAAAGCCGCTACTCTTGCCGGGGATGATGTTTTGGTGCCTGGGGATCCAGAGGCGAGTTCGCTTTATTGGACAACCACCCTACCCTTGGACGATGAATTAATTATGCCTCCCATTAAAAACGAGGAAAAAGACTATCCTTTGACTGATGCCGAAAAAGCCGTTCTTAAACAGTGGATTGTGGATGGAGCAGAATGGCCCGAAGAAATCGTATTAGAACCGCGTAAGCGTCTACCCAAAACCATTTCATTTGTTGAGCATGTACAGCCTATTTTGGAACTTAATTGTGTGGCTTGCCACTACGAGGGAAAGGTAAAAGCGGACTTGAGACTAGATACTAAGGCTTATGCATTTGCCACTGATTATGTGATTAGTCCGGGTAATGCCCTCGAGAGCGATTTATATGTTCTTTGCACTCTTCCCATGGATGATGAAATGTTCATGCCCCCAGCACCTGCGGATCCACTTTCCTCAGGTGATTTATATACATTACGCCGATGGATTGATGAAGGTGCGGATTGGCCCGAGGAAGTAACCTTGGCTCCGAAGAAGAAGTCGCTCACCATCTTGGGGACAATGCCCAAAGACTTGTATCAGGAACTTGGTTTTTCTGAGGGCCCGGTTACGGATGAATTTTCCGAGTACGAGGAGGAGATATCCACCTCCGACCTAGCTTTTGAATTGGTTCCAATCGAGGGTGGAGAATTTACCATGGGTAGTTCGTTGGATGATTCTTCTCGCGGTGAGGATGAGTGGCCCGCCCACCAAGTCGAAGTTTCTGACTTTTGGATGGGTAAGTATGAGCTCACTTGGGATCTTTACGAGTTGTGGATGCTCAATATCGACCGGGATAACCGGGCTTACAAAAAAATGGAGGAAACCAAGGCAGATGCACTGACTGATGCGGTTACCAAGCCGACAGCTCCCTATACTGATATGACTTTTGGAATGGGTAAAAGCGGATTTCCCGCAATCTGCATGACTCAATTATCCGCTAAAATGTATTGTATGTGGCTGAGTGCCCGAACCGGCAGGTTTTATCGTTTGCCCACCGAAGCTGAGTGGGAGTACGCCTGTAAGGCAGGGAGTAACACTGCATACAACTTTGGTGATGATCCCGAATCACTGCCTAATCATTCATGGCACCTAAAAAATAGTTTCTTTCAGTACCAATCAGTTGGGGGAAAGCCTGCCAATGGCTATGGTCTTTTTGATATGCATGGAAATGTTTGGGAATGGACCCTTGATCAATTTGCCCCACCTCCCTCAACAGCACCCGTTAAGAAAAGGGTTAACCCAATGGTAGTACCCACCTCGCTTTACCCTAGAGTGGTCAAGGGTGGTTCTTGGGATGATGGCCCCCAAAACCATCGTTCCGCTGCCCGTATGGCTTCGGATGAATCCTGGAAACAACAGGACCCTCAAATTCCCAAAAGTGTATGGTATCATACCGATGCCCTGTTTGTTGGTTTTCGCGTGGTACGACCAAGAGAGATCCCACCCCTGGAAGATATAGAAAAATACTGGCCATCTGAAGCCGAGATTCTGGCCATCCCTTCACGTTAGGTTTGGAAACTGGCTTATCGAAGGTAGCCAAGGCGGTTAGGGATATGTCTTTCTGTCCTTCCTGAAAACAAGAAAGCGGATTTAAGTTGCCCGCGACTTGTACCTTGGATCAGTTTAAGGGTTAGGAATGAATCAAGATTTACCCGATCAAAATAACCGGCCAATTGTAGGCTTAAAAAGCAAGGGGTTTGCTTTGGTTATAACCCTGGCACTTGTCAGCTTTGTATTCTTACTGGTTATTTCATTAATTAGCCAAGTTCGTATGGACCTCGCTTATTCGGATGTCCGCCAAGACCATATTCTTGCCAAGGCTCATGCCCGTATGGGCATGATGATTGCCATTGGTGAAATCCAAAAACATTTAGGGCCCGATATGCGGGTAAGCACAACTGCTGATATTTACGATGACCGCATTGAATTGGAAAAAGATTATTTAACTTCCAGCTACCCTCTCAATAATGCTTTATCAGAAAGTGCCCAATTATATGACAATGGCACTAACCGTAACCGCGTGGAGCTTGGTCAGCGTCAATGGACTGGAGTTTGGAAACATCGTGGAGGTTGGGCAGAAAAAAGACTGCCTACTCCTCCATTACCAGAAAATCGAGACGACGGGAAAGCCCTAACTTTATCTTGGTCCTATGATTCCAGTTACGATCCACATCCTGCCATAGAGCAAGCTTGGTTAGTGAGTGGAAATGAAGGATGGAACCGTAAACTTGCCATGATGGATGGAGTATTGGTTGATGAATTTATCGAAGTGCCAGACGGGATTATTATAGATGACGAGGGCAAGAGGATATTAAACGATCCATTGGGTGGAATTTACGGGGAAGATGATAACCCATGGGTGGATCATCGTGAGGTAGTTAAGGACCTAGATTCCTTGAGCCTTTATCAACATCCACTTATGGCGATTAAAGATCCATTGGGCTCAGATAATCCAAACGGTTCTGATCAGAGTGTTTGGCTGCTGAAAAGTCCTCTTCTCCGAGAAGAATTTGATGCAAATGATCTACTCGATCAACAAACATGGACTGATTATTTATTAGCCGAACCTGTAAAGGTTCTCAAAACAGCACTTCACCTGAGCGATGACCAGAGGGATGAAGAGGAGGAGATCGACTGGGGATTAAGGCGTGGAAGTTATGCTTATTGGGTTGGAGATGAGGGCGTAAAAACAAAGATTAATATTATGGAACCCTTCAAAATCGAGGAGGGGAAAATTGTCGATCTTTTGAACGAACAGAATAAACTCAAGGTAGCAACAGAGCCAAATATCGAAGGTGGAAGCTTTGGGTTCGATTTTGGCAGCGGCTCACAAAAGGATGATGAACAAAGAAAGGATTTGATCACACCCTTAAGTGTTAAAGAATTATTTGAAGAAGGTAGTTCTTCCGCTGCTAATGTGGCGAACCACCATTATCATTCGATGACCACCGATTCTTTTGGAGTATTAGCCGATGTTCGAACGGGTGGTTTGAAGCGCGATTTAAGCCTTGTTTTTTCCTTAAATCAAGAAACCAGTAAAGCTTGGAAAAAAGACTTTGCAGACAACTTTATTTTCCGTGATCGGGTTCGGGCGATGAAAAACATACCCCTTGATCCTAATGTAAAAAGAAACCAGTGGTATGTATCTGCGAATGATGCAACAGTTGATGATCCAGACGCTTTACTTGCCGGCCCCCCTTGGTCAGTACTAGCAGATTTTCACAATTTGGAAGTTTTTGAAGATACACTGGTAATGGAACCGCCTGATCAATTTCCCAGAACTGTGGGAGATAATGCATTGATTTTTGGAAGGAGAGCACCAAACAGTCCAAGAAATGCCTTTCCCAATGCAAGATCGGCCTACCCCTATTATAATTGCTTCAGTTCGTCGGTTAGAAAGATTCGTCCAGAACCCAAAAACCATGCTATTCAGCCCGTTTTTGTAAAAGCGCGATTGTCTATTTGCCCGGTAGCAACGGATGACCCTGGAAACTTTTGCTTGGGCATCAATCCTGCCATCACTTTGTGGAATCCATACGATAAAAGGATGAAAGTGGACAACTTGTTTATTGAAATTCCTTTTGCAGGTGAAGGTGGCAGTTATGAACCTCTTGAATGTGATATCACTCAGGTAGATTTTCGTGAATATGATCTCTACCGAAAGTGGTGGGCGTATATGTATGCTGACTTCAATGCATCTTTCGAATTAAAAGATTCCGATATAGATCCTTTGTATCGACCGTATTACAGTGGCTACATTAAAAATTGGAAAGAACCTTGGGGTATTTACAATTTTGAGTCCGGGACAAATTCTTTTGGGGAAGCAAAATTCGAAGAGGGCTTGTTTGATAAATTTCTCCTTGGTCAAGGTGGATTCAAGGCATCATTAGGAGTCAATGGCGATAATTGGAATAACCGAGTACCCCCCGATTCAATGCTTGGTATAAGATTAGAGGGAAATGTATTTTATCATGAAAACCCAAGGGATGGTTTTGGAGATTATACCTTTACTTTTCATAGCATGGAGAAAAAAAACATAGCCTTTGATCGATTAATCTTAGAGGTGACGAGTGAAGAAGGTTCCATGGAACCGGTTATTTTAGAACCAGGAGAAGTTGTTACATTTGCTGCTTTTGCATCGGAGGACGCCGCAGGTATACAGACAAATCAACCTGTGGTATCAACACCACAACCGCCAGAGATTATAAGAGTTACCCGAAAGCCAGCCGGAAAAGTAGAAAAAGGATATATTTGGGATTCTGGTTTTGCACTGGATAAAGACGCTTGTGCCTTCGTTATCAAAATGGGTGGGATCGCCGGTTACAAAACACAAACTGCAGAGAAATTTGATGCAAGTGGCTTGCTTTCAAGTACAAACTGGTCGTCTGTGGATGGATATATCGAACCGAAATGTTTCACCTTATGGCAGGGAGAACCTGATCTTGACAGCAGTCAGATTTTAAGCCGAATAACTGAGCCAAAGATCGTTATACCTGATGGCGGTAGCAGCATTAAATTTAGTACTAATAACTACTTATCCTTGAATCTTGAGGAGACAGCTACAGGAGATTACGAAAAGGACCTCTTCGGGTTAGGTTGGGAGGTCAGTATTAATATGCCTGGCGATCTTGATAATGAAAGAATTACCTTGGTTGAATTTAATACACGAGCACTTGTTCATACCACGCAACATGGACAAGGGAATTGGCTCGGAGATGCAAAGGCAAAAGTACCCGATCATTATAGAGCACCTCCACAACTTAAGATTACCCCAAATCCAGGACCCACCTCCTATTCGATTGATGGAACCTTATTCGCATTTAATACAACAGCCGCCGATTATTCACCATCCTTCCCAAAATCTACTCCGGATATATATGAATTACCAGGGGCTAGACCTGATGGCCCCATACCCAATATAAATAATTCCACAAATCCAGATGTTCGAGCCAATGCTCTAGGCTTCACAGTAAAAACAACGAATTACAATTTTGTGGATTCCGATAACCCGGAATTTTTATCGACCCCTCGAGTCAAGTCCTCATGGGGACAGGAAAGAATAGGTTTTTTTACCGAAGAAATCACGATGACATCTCCTTACACGGGCAAATTTTCTGATTCGAGCCATGCAGTCTTATTTGAAGTTTCCGCAGAAAAAAAATTATCAATCCTTCAATACAGGCATTCTAATTTGAATAACTACCTTCATGGACCAAGCTATGCTTTGGGCAATTCATACGCCTCTACTCAAGTGGCACGGCATCGAAGTTGGGGCAGAGTGCAGAATATTGTTAAGAGGCCAACTTCGGAAGGAGGACTAACAAATGTTCGCCAAAATATGAAGGATGAAGAGGACGCGATTAAATATTACAAAAATATTTTTGGACAGGAAATTGCGCAGAAGAAAGGCTTAAGTAATTTTATTTTCTGGGATATCGATCCAGATGGTGGGTTTGCCCCTTGGAGAGATTGGGGGGCAGATCAACTCAATCATCAAAATACTACAATTGATCATTCGTATTATTTGAACGCAGCACTATTGGATGGATTTTTGCTCTCAGGTTCTTCAACTGCAAACGATTACACCAGAGAAACTAATGCAATGATCGGTCAACGGTTTCGACCTTATTTATGGGGTGCATTGAGTGGTCAAGTTACCAATGTATCTCAGGATCTGAATATATCTGGGAACCATAGATTGATTGGATATTTTCGGAATAATACATGGGAGGATGCTCAAACCTCCTATGGTAAGAAAAGTAAAGAAAAAGGATATTCAACTGAAAATGATGATGATCATCGCTTTCAATCTGTTGCCAGCGATCTATTGGTGGATGGTGCTTTTAATATAAATTCCACATCCGTGGATGCTTGGGTCGCCCAACTTTCAAGCCTTCGCGGTTTAGCTGTTGAAAATGCCAATGTCGGATCCGGCGAGACTCCAATTATCCGCTTTTTAGAAGAACCCAATGCGAATGATTGGAATAAATTAAGGGTTTTAACTGATTCTGAAATTGAATCACTCGCAAAGGCACTCGTTAAGCAAGTTAAACTCAGGGGGCCGTTTCTCTCCGTTGCAGATTTTATAAACCGTAGGTTGGCACTTGGGCCTATGGATAGTGATCCGAGTAAAGCGAGAGGCACGAGGGTAAACTTTGTTCAGCATGACTTAAGTGAATGGAACAAATATCAAGAGGATAGGTTTACTGCTCAAGGGTTACGAGGAGCTGTTCAATCTGCAATCGCTGATGCTAAGCTCAATGACGATAGTAGTTGGATAACTGATGGCTGGATTCCATCGATACCTCAATACAGGTATGATTTGAATAGCGGTATCTTGCTTGACTCATCCTTTGGGCTAAAAGCATCAGCACTGTCTCTTTACAATGGGATTAACGCAGATAGTGGTGCTAGAGAATTTTACTTAGATCCTAGAAAGTCTGCTGCTCGTTCTTGGGGTATCGGTTCATCTACTCAGATCAAACAAGTTAATGTAGGTGATGTTAATGGAGATGGAAAATTGGATTCTATTCGAGACGATCTTATTTCATACCCCAATACCAACTTTGGAGAGGCTCCAGAAAATCTACTCGCGGTCGAACACTTGGCAACCGGAGCAAATAAACCAGGATGGGTAATGCAGGCAGATATTTTAAGTCCGCTTATGCCGGTGACCTCCGCAAGGTCAGATACATTTGTTATTAGAGTAATGGGAGAAACAAACAATGATTCGCCAGCTAGAGCGTGGGCTGAATTGGTGGTTCAGAGGACTCCAGATTATGTGAAGTCAGATTTGGATGCACCGCACCATCGTCCCCATGAGCCCATAAAAGATATAAACCTAAATGGGTATTGGGATAACGGATTAAATGAGCATTGGATAGATTTGAACCGCAATGGAGATACCCAGCCACAACCTGATTTACCAGGAGTTGGAGAGCTTGGTAAAGAGAAGGATTATCGGGATGGATTTCTTTCCGACCTTAAATTACAGATGGACCCTCAAGAAGAGGATATTGAATCCACCTCCCAAATCTCTTATCAGGGAATTAACCAAAGGTTTGGCCGAAAATTTAAAATTATTCGATTTCGTTGGTTAAGGGAAAAAGATGTTTAAAGAGTTAGAGCCATAAAAAAAAGAACTTTTTTTTAGTTTTCGGATCTTGTTAGCTTTACCCCTTCACATCTTTAAAGGCTATTTTGCTTGTAATTTATTTGCACAAAATATTCGTATCCCCATCTGCACCAAGTACCTATTTTAAGCCTTTTTTTTATAGCTGAGTTTCAGAAAAATTTGTGTATTCATCGCGTGTTAATGCCCAGGAAACTAATTCTATTATTTTAAAAATTCGGGTGGGTTCCTATCAAATTTTTAAAAAGTTTTCTTACTATAAAAACGGCCCGCTCAAGCTTTATATTAGTAAACAAGATCTGGCTGATTCAGGCACCCACCCCGAACTAATTTCCGTTGTAGAACAAGCGTTAATAACATCTAAGTCAGGGAATTTGTAAGAACCCATATTACTAAAGAAAAGAAACTACGTTTCAATTCTTCGGATTACTTTTCGATAAATTCAAGATCCCCCAAGTGAATTCTAGGATGATCTTATTCAAAATATTTCAAACCCTAAAACTAAAAGAGGTATTCTTGCTTCGAATGTTTCTGGTAATATGGTAAGACCACTTTCCCTGATTGAAAAATAATTTAAGAAGAGTCTGTTTGGGGATAGGGACCTAACCGAACAACGAATACTCCACAACGGTCAGAAGAGTTAAAAATCACCAAAGATACTCGGTTTAAGAAACCTGAGTTCCGCCCATAGGATATAATTAAAAGCGAAGGGATTGGTCCGAAGTAATTTTTCGATAATAACATCCTTTTCTTGCAATACCCTGCTCATCTTTGACATGGCATGCACCCTGCCCTTTTGGGCGCACACGGTAGAGG
>Ga0206130_10000590_pt1 | contig 60010 bp, 65 predicted proteins | sample Helgoland_Spring_9_FD_148637 | JGI IMG/M metagenome (GOLD analysis project Ga0206130, IMG submission 148637) | Pelagic subsurface seawater microbial communities from Kabeltonne, Helgoland, North Sea - Helgoland_Spring_Bloom_20160512_1 | ecosystem: Environmental > Aquatic > Marine > Epipelagic ... | reverse complement strand
AGAGTAAATGCCACCGCGTTGCGATCCATAAAACTCATTGTTTGAGCAGCGTCTGTTAACTCGCTTCGCGCCTGCGCGATACCAGCTTCGTTCTCAGCGCTCCGCTCAATCTGTGACGGGCCACCCTCCGTGCCTGACGTGATGGCTTCGTATAATTTCTTAACGTCTTGCACCCCGCCAGTGAACTTTTCACCTATTGTTGGGATGCGTTTTCCAAGAGCGTCATGCGTTCTTCCAAACGCCTCTCTCCAATCGCGCTTCTCAAATTCGTCAGCCATGCTTGAGTACGGTGGCGCAAAGCCGTCCGCTTCAGCCTTGGCTACCATAGCCTTTATATTGTCCACGCCACCAAATGTGTCGCTGGCTCTGCGGGCTTCCCCCATCTGCTTGAAGGTTTCGACGGCTACTCCCGCGTCTTTGGTTAATACGTCTGTAAATTCCGTAACGGCCACTTGAGCATTTGGGTCATCCGTGAGCGCTTTAATGTATGCGCCGTCAGGAGAAAATTGGGGCGGGGAAACTAAACCAGCCACAGGCGGGTTAGCCGCTGTGGCTGTCACTGGAGCAAACGACGAGCCACGAGCATCTTCAAGGGTGCGGGCGTTAATCTCTTCGATCATCTTGTTGATCGCGGCTTCGACGTCGCCGTCTAGTGTTCCAAGGACTTGCCTAACTTGGTCTGCGTCATAACGTTCCCCTCCTGCTGGGTCCACCCAAGAGAAGGACGTCTTCGAGTGCTGCGCTGCCACGCCGTTTATGTGATTAGATGCCCCCCTGTAGCTTGCCAAGCCTTGCTGCAACTTCTTGATCGCAAGAGCAGGGTTACTGCGAGACGAGTGGAAAATTTCGTTTGCTCCTTCAAGAGTAGCGTTTTTGGTTTCCGTAATCCCTTTGGATAAACCATTTATGTACGAGCCGAATGTTTCAAGCGCAGGCGGTACGTTCTTCGCCTCGATCAGAAGTCTTTGGTCGTTAAGTGCTTGCCTTACTGTAGGTGCGTTGGTTTCAGTCAATCGTGCTCTAGCCGCTGCAACCATATCAGCTATCGTCTTTCCTTCTTCTATAGAAAATTTGCCACCACGGCCCTGAACCATAAACTCTTTCAGAACTTCGTTGATGGTGGAAATCGCGCCTCCTGTCATCACAAACCCATCTCCACCGCCAAGCTGTGTGGCCACGAATTGACCAGCAGGGTTCCCATTCGCCATCACAGCACCCGCCGCGTTTTGCGTGAATGTGCTCTTGCCCTTTTCAATATTGGCCTCAACGTATTCGCTTGCCGCCGCAGTTGCCAATGCAGGGATTTGACGTAGTTTAAGCTGCCGATTGTCTTCGTGGTCAGCAGCATACATGTCTAAGAAATTGTCTATTTGGCCAGACACCATCCCCATCACTTCGTTGTCTTGATACGCACCACCTGGCCCCGTGGCGGTTAAGAACTCTCCTCGCAGGTCGTCTGGAACTCTAGCCATCATTTCTATCAATAGCTTTTGCTTGACTTGCTCTCTAGGCATGCGCTTCAGCATTTTTATTATGTCGTCTTTTTGAACCTTTAGACCGTCTGTAATTGAATTTTTTGCGGTCAGTTTGTCACGAGATGTGATCTTTGCCTTCGCTTCTGCCCTTTCGGCAATCTTGCGATCTATCGGGGCGCGTATGGAATTTATAAATCCATCTAAATTAGTCTCACCAAAGGCTTGCTCGTAAAGAGGCAAGTGACCATACGCACTCTTCAGGTACTCAGGAAGATCAGCAAGGTCTATGTCCTCGCCTGTCGCTCTTTGGAGAATGTCAGTCTTGGCCCTACTGGTCAGATCAGCCACTTTAATCGCTGTCTCTTCTGCCAACTTTCCCTTTGCTCTTTTAAGCGTGGCTTCTGCTATGAGAGGGTTAAGACGAAACATTCGCGTGATGTCGTCTAACTCTACATTTCCCAAGTCAGCAGCGGAGAGGCCGTTTATGTATGCCTGCACTTTTGGAAGCTCCGTCTCTGTCAAGTCGGACATCACCTGATCTCGTGCCTGCACGTTAAACATATCAGACAAGTCGAAGCCCATCTTTCCAACTAGAGGGTTATTCTCAGCAAACTCTCTGGCTATCTGAGCGTAGTTGATCTTGGGCTGGACGCCAGACAAGCGTCCCTCTGGCCCCTCTTTAGGCTTGGTCGGCTTGGCGTTTAGAAGCGCGTTGTTGATCTCGTCTTGTAACGCGTCTTGCATGTACTGTTCATTTTTAAACTGAGACAACATAGAAGCCTGCGCCTCAGCGGCCAGACGACGGGCCTTCTTTGCTTGGTTGTCAGACGCCAGCTTGCGAAGGGCTTCCCCGCTTCCTGCGCCACCCGCCAGATAGTTGCGACCACCAGACATCCCGTCGATATACTGCTGGAACTGGGCCAGCGTAGCTTCGGGATTGTTTATCTTGAATTGCTCGAAAGCCTCGGCAACCTTGCGACGCTCTACCCTGTTTTCGTCGCCACGGTTCTGAAAGCCTGTGGCCATAGAGGTAAAGTTAATCATCAGCTATTCCTCCGACTGTTAAGCGTTCGGCTTTTTGTGTTGTCCACGAACCCCCCGTAGAAGAAGCTATCCTTGTCACCTAAGAAACCTCCAGAACCATCTTTTCCAAATGCTTTCTCGTTGAAGAAATCGTCGCCACCGTCTAGCCACCAGTCGTTTATAGAGCGGCCAAATGCTTCGCCAGCGTTTGCGCTGTTGGTCGCCGCCGAGTTGTAACGTGAGGTAGCGTTGTTCGCGATATTGTCATAGCCGCTGTTGGAAGCACTAAAGTAACTGCTTGGATCGAAGCTCATCTGGTATGGGGTACTGACAGCGCTGCCCAAGTTGAGACCAGTGGCAGTGGCCGCAGACGAAGGCGCTCTGTAGTCGCCAAGGCCAGTGCCGATGTTAATGCTGTCGTAGATCGAGCTGCCCATCCCGCGCATGTCACGAGGCCCAGCGCCGCTGCCGATGTTGAACCCGATGTTTGCCGTTCCAGTGGGCATGTAGCCCATAGCTGCGTTCGCGCTGCCAATATTGGCATCGTATATGCTGCTACCGACTTGGAGCGGAGCGTCAAAGTTGTTGGCGCTGCCGATTGCACGGTCATAGGCCGCAGTTGGGACAGAGTTATAGAACTGCAAGGCGCTGTTTGCGCTGGGTGCGGTAGGCAGGCCGATCATGTCTTGGATGCCAGCGCGTCCGATGCCCATTTCCTCATCAAGCTGTGCCTGACGCGACTTCATTACTTGATTGATGTCGTTACCGTAGACGCCCTGTTTGCCCGAAATGTAGCCAAGCGCATCGTTGTATGCACGGCTACGTGCGTTGGAAAACTCTTGGCTCAGACGAGCCGCGATGTCTCCGCGCTTGGCCGTACCTGTTGTTGATGCGTCCATACCGCTTCGAATGAGGTCTGCCTCGTTCACTGAGGCCACGGCGGTGGCGGCTCGGTCTACGTCTGACAGGTTCTCGGTTGTGCGCCTGTCGATCTCGCCACGTATGTCTGCGTCTGTGATCATCTGGACGTCTGGGATGTCTTGTAATCCGCGCTGAGTGCCGCGAAGGCCAGTTCGCAGGCTATCGACAGCCTGCGAGATCGCGTTTCGCTGGTTCACAATGTCTTGACGTTCGGCGGCGGCGGTGTCCATGCCACGCTCGAATATGTTAAGGCCGTCCCTGCGTTCGGATGCTCTCGTGGCCTTTGCTTCTAAGAAGTTTTGGTAGTCCCGCTCGCTCTCGAAGCCAGCGGTTGCCTTTGCCTCGGCCAGCATGTCGAGCGCTTGCGCCCGCTCGTCACCCTTGATGTTCTGATTGCGGAGCATTTGCTCAATTTCAAACGCACGCTCAGACGCTGCGGTTGACGAGGCGTTGCTGTACTCCTCCATGCGGAACTGCTGTTCTGCTTGGGCCGTGGCCTTGCGGGATAGGTACTCTCGTCGTTCTTCGTCTCGCTCGCCACGGGCAATGGACTGCGCTTCCTCCATCTCTGCGATGGCGCGAGCACGTTCCTCACCGCTGATCTGCTGATTGCGTAGGAGCTGGCTTAGATTAAACTCACGCAAGCGTGCGGCTGATCGGTCTTCTTTGAGCTGGCGCTCAACGCCCTGCATGCGCTCCGCGACAAGGCGGTCTTTGTACTCAGTAAGCTCACCTTCGCCAAAGGCGCGTTCGTTCTCACGAATGGCGCGGTTGTACTTCTCCATCTCCCTCTGGTATTCATTTTCCTCCTGCTGCATTTCAAGCTGCCGCAGGCCAAGCTGGTAGTTACGTTCCGCTTGTGCGGCCTGTTGAGCCGCTGCGCTTTCTTGCGCGTTGCTGGCTCTGTTGCCGCCGATGAATGAGTTTAGTACCCCCAGACCGCTCATAATTGAAGAAAACATTTACGCGGCCCTCACGTTTGTGGAGAAGGCAGAGATTGGATTTCCAAACTCGTCTAGCTCCTCCTCCTCTTCTTCGTTGTATAGATTGTAATAACCAGCTTCAGTCAGCGGGTCGGTTAGCGCGTAGTCACCAGTGAAGTCAGCGTTCTGGCTCTCAAGTGCTTGCCTGCTTTGAACTGCCGCCTCGTCTGCCTCAACTAGACCCAGTCGTCTGGCTAGTTCTGTATCCAGACCCCTGAGTTCGTCGCTGGCTTGAGTTGCGCCGTAGAGGTCAATGTTTTCTCTTAGAGGTTCAATCAAGCCAGCGTACTCGTCATAGTTTGTGCGGCCATAATCGCTATCGCCAAGGCTCGTTAGCATCTCCAAGGCGTCGGCTTCGTACTGGTCTCGCTGTCCGTACAGGTCATCTAGGCGGTCGTTGACCAACCCTTTGTTCGTTGAGATGTTCTTCGTTAGATCACCAACCCTGCCGCCAGAATAATAGGCGAGATCGTTGCCGCGACCAGTCAGGTCGCTCAACATATCCAGCATGGCGTCCTCATTATACAGCTCTGTGCTGTCTAGGTCCGCAATGGAGCCAGTGATGCCGCCTTCTATATCGTCAATCGCAGAGCCGCGCTTGGAGACGAGATCGTCTAGCAAGACTTGGCTGTCCAAATAGTCTTGAACAGCCGTGCCGTCTGAGCCAGCAGCACCGAAGTCATAGTCTAACAGGCTGTCAAACTCGGAAATGTCTCTTTGGCCAGACGTGATACGCTCTTGGATCGCATCGAGCGCTGCCTTCGAGTAGTAATTGCCCGATGCAGCGGAGCGTTCAGCCGCGTCAGCCGCATTTCCAAAGTTTGTTTGCGCGTTGTCAATGCGCGACAGCTCGTCTCGGCGGTCAATGAGCATTTGATCGACGTTGCCTTCGAGGGAACTTAAGTCTTCGAGGGGGTATCGGAAGGCGTCGTCCGTGCTGAGTTCGCTGTCAAAGCGAGATGCGCCCAGTTGAGCGGCGTCTATGTTTCTGCGAAGCTCGTTGAGCTGGTCTATGTTTGAGATGTTTAGGCCAGCAACGTCATTCTCTGCGTCGCCGCCAAAGAGTGTGTTGTACCCACTGTACAAGCCGCCCAGACGGGTGCCCTCTTCGTCTATTCTGGATTGCTCTGTTTCTCTGTCGGCCAATAGGCCAGACAGAGAGCCTTCGACGCTTGCTAGAGCGCTGCCTTCGCCTGTGACATCAGAGAAGTCGAAAGATAAAGGGTTCTTAAATCGACCAGCCTGCGTCTTTAGAGCTGCGATTTGCTTGTTTAGGGTGTTGATCTTGTCTATGTCTGCAATTCCGAGGCCAGCAGCGCTTTGACCGTAATCGAAGGCTGTGTCGTCAATGGACGTGCGGTAGTTATCTATTTTCGCTTGCTCTGTATCTCTTTCGGCAATGAGGGTGTCAAGCTGGTCCTCCAGACCCTGCACCTCTGTCAGGCTGTCTCCAAAGTCAAAGCCTAGCTCGCTATCGAAGCGGCCAGCTTGACGCTGTTTCCCGTCGATTTGCCTCTTTAGTGTGTCAAGTGCGGAGCCAGACGTAATGTCATAGCCGCCGAGACTGTCATCTCCGAGCAAGGTGTCGGCGTAATCAAATAAACCTTGATTGTATGTGTCTATGCGGCTTCGCTCGTCGTCTACCGCTGTGTTGAAACCCGAAAGCGTGCCACTCGCGCCTTGGTAATTGGTATCAAACGATGTGAACGGGTCATCGATCTGATCCGATATGAGAGAGTTAAACCCGCTGCGCTCTTGGCCAAGGTTGTAGAGCAGGCGGTCCACGTTGCTTGTCGAACCTGCCTGACTAAGATCATATGTTCCATCTGTGTTTTGCAAGTTGCTTATGTCGTAGCCAACAGCGCCCAGATCACCCTGCAAGCTGCTGGCAAGGTCGCCTATGCGGGTAACTTCGTTTGCTCTGCCTGTTTGCAGTCCAGAAAGAGTGTCACTTAGCCCAGAAAAATTAGAAGCCAGCCCAGAGTAATCGCTTGCTTCGGCCAGAGTTGGGAGTTCGCTTGCGCCGAATGTGTAACCGCCAGACGAGAGGGAAGGAGCCGCGAGAGAAAAGCTGTTCAGGTCGCTTGCTGCGTCTCGAAACATGGTGTTGTAGTTGTCGAAGTAATTTTCGTTTTCCTCGGTGTTTGGGTCGTCATAGATGTTTGCTATGGTGGCGTTGTTGATGGTGCCGCTGTTCTCATCGAACATGGTTTGGTAGTCATCAAAGTTCTGATTGAACGTGTTTACGCTATCGTTGTATGCGTTGTACTTGCCCGTCAGCCCTGACAGAGCCGACGATCTTTTGGCCGCTTCAATCTCTGCTGCTGTCGGTTGAGGGGGCGTGGAGACAGGAGCGGTGTACCCGCCGCCGCCACCGCCACCGCCACCGCCACCGCCGCCACTAGAGCTGCCGCCACTAGAGCTGCCGCCACTAGAGCTGCCGCCATAGGCGGCATCGCCCGTCGCGTACAAATCCCCGCCTACATATTCGTAACCGTCGTTAGGTGTAAACGTGTTTGAAACACTCTGACTGAAGCTATTACCGTCACCGATATTTTCAGACCACCAGTCCCAGTCATATGCGGGTATGCCGTCTTCTGTCATTTCGCCAGAACCACCAGCGGCAAAAAGCGCACGCTCTTCTTGCGGGTTCACGTACACCAGCTTGTGAGGCTGGCCGCCTATGGTTCGCTCTTTCGGAGCGGTAGCTTCGTTCGGCTCGTCTTCCAGCCCGTTCGGGAATAGCTGCGCCATTAGCTCGTCGGAGAAACCGTCGTACTGTTTGCCTAATGCCTGCCTACTGAAACTTCCCATAACGTCTTCCTTTAAGCGATAATGTTGTAGCTGATCACGACTTCCAGATTGGCGGCAGAGCTGTCGTTGGTGACAATGAAGCCAATGTCACGCGCCACTGACGAGCAGTCGATGTCGAGAAAGTTTGCCGTCGAGAAGGCGTTTGTCGTACCGCCAGTGCCGACAGAGTAAGTTGATGAGCTGGAGACTGCGGCAGTACCCGACATAGGCTGGACCGTGCATGTGCCGCCCGTCGTCGCGGCGAACAGGCCAGTGATTTGTATCTTTTGTCCAAAGACTTTCTTGATCACGTAGTTTCCGTCGTCTGGGGCGCTGACCTTTAGGTACATGCAATCGTTAGACAGGACCGTAGGAAGCTGGGCGCTTGGCAGCTTGCCTGTACTGTCCAGAGTAGCCACGCCGTTGGCTGCGCCTTTGTCTGTAATTGATATTTTACCAGACAGGTCGAGCGTGCCATATTCGAGAGCTGTGCCCGACGCGTTGACGCGGATATACTGATTGGCGTTAGAGCCTACAAAAGTTGGAAGGGTGCTCTCTGAAGAGGTTTGTAGGAATTGTGACCCATCCCAAAACTTGAGCACGTCAATGGCAGACGATGTGTCATGCCATAGGTCGCCTGTAGCGGGGTTGGACGGGGCTGATCCAGACACAGCAATGTTCGCTTTGCCAGCGAGGGAGGCGGCTACGCCTGACACCTTGACTTGCGGTATCTCGTTGTTGTCAATTTCGATTTTGGCAAAGTCTATCAGGCCACTTCCAGCATTTACGAAATTGCTTTCCATCATCAGACCAGTGACGGCTGAAGTGCCGGTGTTCTCTACCGTGATGATCGTTATTAAATTGCCGTTAGTCACAAGCGAGTTGAAGTTTACCGTGTTGTTATCTGGGTTGGTTGTGTAGTCGAATGAGCCTCCGTCACGCTGAAGGACGCCGTTCTTGTAGACCTGTAAGACTGTGTCTGTGCCGTGTACAAATGGAAATGAGGCTTGACCGGCTGCGCCTGCCACCGTGTCAGTACGCGTATAACCAGAGACAGAAGACGAGCGAACCTTGTAAATGGTCACTGTTGTTGTCGAGTTGACGTATGGGGTCGTGTTAAACGTGACCGCCCCTGCGCCCGATGTTCCAGCGGTCAGGCTTGTCTGGTAATCGAAAGATGCGCCAGCTCGTTTTAGAACGCCGTCAACGTAGACGACAAGCTCGTCTGTGCTCTCGTGAGCATAGTCGAATACTGTTTGTCCAGAGGTCGCGACAATGTCTGTGCGCTGGTGAAAGATTGGTGCGCCGATTGTGCCGGTGGTTACACCGCTTGCGCCACGTATGTCTGTATTTGACGCAATGGTAATCCAGCCAGACGTGGTGTTTGCGTAGGAGCCTACCCTGTACTGAAGGCCAGCGCTGCTGTCTTTCTGAAACTCGACTGGGCCGACCCAGTTGCCAGAGGCGTCAAATATTTTGGCCAGTAACTCTGCGACTGTGTTCTCGCCAAGCTCGGCTGCGTTGAGGTAGCGGACTACGCTTTCAAACTCTGTGTTGATGTTACCGCTAGAGCCATAGTTCTGCGGGTACTGTTGTCTGAGCCTTGCCATGTTTCTAGCCTTTTATCTGGACTGCAAATCCTATCAACCGAAGAAGGCCAGCGCCTCCCTCGATCTTGAAGGAGTATTGCGCCGCCTTGTACCGATGCGACCACTTGCGTTCGTACTGCTTGGATAATGGCACGCCAGTGAAGTGGTTGTCGTCCGTGTCGTCGTCTACTTCAAAGACGAGAGAACCTATCTGATTGCCGTCTAGGTCTTGGGCGTCCATCGTAATGTTGCCCTTTCCTGCCGCTTGCAAGATCACTGAATAGGTTTCTTTCGTCTCAGATAGGGAGCCGTGCCAAAGCAGGGGTGTTACTACAGTCGTTTCTGGGTGAACGCCTGTCTCTGTTTCAACGTCATTGATATTGTAGACGCCACCGATTGTACCGTACACGAGCTGGCCAGCAAGGAAGCTGCCGCAACGAGCTTGGAGGAAATCACCCGTGCTGAACTTAGGCTGCGGCTCGCCACCTTCTGGGTTAAGGGACAGAGTGAGGCGCTTGCAAGAATGGTCGCCCGTTTGCGGGAAGAACACATGGTAGTGCGCCGTATCTTGGTCGAAGACTGCTGATATTTTTTGAGGGTCAGGGACGCTGTTGAACAGCTCTCGATACAAGATGTCGATCTTGTCTGACAGTGAGTAGCTGTAGACGAGGATGCCGTTTTCTTCAGATCGCTTAATGGAATGGATGCCGCTTCTGGAGCAGAAGATAAGGTCGGTGCCCGCGTTTGCGATTGTATTGTGGGAAGAGCAGCCAATGTTGATGTATGTACTGTCGTCTATCGTCCAAAGGTTAATGTTTGGATCGATCTTGTAGACTAGGGCGCGGTCAGCCGTGAATATGACGAGGCGGTTTTGCTCAAATGCACCTAGAGCCGTTACCCTGTCGGCAGTGCCGAGTAGGTTGCCGACGTCTATCTTGCCAGCGCGAAGGACGTTCGTGTCATCTGCGTTCTCGTCGTCGGGAAAGATGTCGTCAAAGTCTACACGACTGAGGTGAACTTCCGTGCTAGAGCCGCTGGTCCCAGCTACAACCAGACGGCGCTGGACGGAGGTGACAAATGCAGGGAGTAGAGAGTTGATAGAAGCAGACGTATTTCTTACAAAGCTCGACCCATCATACTTATACATGGCACGGCCAGAAGAGGCTATCTGGACCTTAGTGTTAAACACCGACGAGGTGATGACTGCGCCTTTAGGGTGAACCTCGTCGAGATAGTGATTATCGTCTGAATGGAAGTTGACCGCCGCTCCATCTTCTTCGGCATAAAAGACGCCGCCCGTCTTAAAGTGATTGACGTGCGTTACTTTGGTTGCGCCCGACCTAAAGGTGGCCGATGGGTCTCGCACAATTTGTCCGCGCCAGTCGCAAAAGCCATTTGTAATTTCTGTAAGATGCTGTTCCTTGCCAGTATCTAGGGACGTTATATCCCTGCTGGTGTCCAAGCCTTGAAAGTCCTCATAAGAAAACGTCTTGGTCTTAACACCAGAGGGGGAGAACGTGCTCATAGACTAACTGTCCCGTTGATTAGGGAGGTTTTCGTGCGGTTCACGTTTCTGGGGTTCGAGCCATTGTCTACTACGCGCAAGCGTATCGATGTATTGCCGTTCAATGCTTTCCATAGCTGCTGGTTAAGCGTCCTTTGATAGTTCGGCATGTAGATTTTAATCTTATCCGAGCTTTGCTGGAGCGAGTAGTGGGCGAGAAGGCCAGAAACTATGATCTGATCGTCAATGTCGCGGCTTTCATCGATAGATTTGTAGTAACTGAGGGGGTCAATACTCGTGCTTGTCGTGGTATTGTCTCCTGACGTGGTGGAATAAGTTGTTCTTGGCGCGTATGGGTGCATCCTGATGTCGTCTATGATCATGTTTGCAAACTCAATGAACATAAGCAGGACGTCACCGTCTACTGTAGTGGCATTGAAATCTCCAAAACGCCTGAGAGCCTGCATAGACAGAGTTCTCAAGGGCGATTTGCCATTCGTAACCTGTGGGTTCGTCTGGCTGTCCAGCGTGGTAGTGAGTGCTTGACTGTCAGCGGAATGGACCGCGCCCGTCATCAGGACGCCGCTGGTATAGTGGGTGTCTCCTGTGTAAACCGAGCCGTTCGGGAGATAATTCGCCATTGTTTATGCCTTTCGGACGATCCTTGCGTTCACAAAGAAATGGTTGGCCTCGAAGCGCTCAACGTCTCGGCTGTCCACTTCGTATTCGAGACGCCCGTTATTAAAGTTTCGGATGGACTGTATGCCTGCGACTGGGAACATAACGGGTTCTTTTTCGCGGCTCTCGTACCAAACTGTGGTGGGCGCTGCGGGTTCTTTTTTCGCGGGGGCTTTCTTGGTGGCCATAAGGTTCTCCAAAGTTAAAGGGGCGCTCTCGCGCCCCTCCAATATGGTATATAAGGAGACAGTAGTCGTCCTTAGTTGGTCCGCGTGTTCCAGCCCTTGATGTACGCGTGGACTTTGTCTTGCAGGAGTTCCAAACCGCACTCGGTCAGATACTCGTGCTTGACGCTGTCAGCGTCTGGCGACTGGCGGTTTTCCAAGAGCTGTGTATCGCGGCCTTCAAGGCAGCGATAAGACATGTATGGGAAGTCCACGATGACCATCGCGTTCTTCATGTGGTTAAGCTGACGGAACATTGGGTGTAAATGAACCATCAGGTCGCCTGCGAAAGTGGAGTATTTCACCAAGTTCACACCATAGGTGCCTTCGACTGCTGTTGGTTGCCAGCGGTCTTTACCGATCTGCTGAAGCTGGTTAGCAACGGTTTCGCCCACGAAAGCAATCTTTTGATTGGAGCCGTATTTGAAAACAGTGCTGATCAGCAGGCTGTCAAAGCCTTCTTCAGTCATCTTGCCTGCGCCTGTGCCGCCGTAGGAAGCATAGTCAGTCGCAATATCCACCACGTTGGTCAGCGAGTTTACCAGACCGCCAGTGTAGCGGGTTGGTGTCGCGCTTGAACCGTTGGCTTCATGCTTGACGCCAAAAAACATAGCACGCTCGATGTCCGACATGTGCATCTTAAGAGCTTTAGTCATGCTCTCGTCCATCTTGTCGCCAGTCCGAAGGAACGTGGAAGACAAAGTGTTAGATACTTGGAACGCAGTACGGAAGATTTGCGTGTAGTTTGACACGACTGTCGCATCGAAACTGATTGCGGTTGGGGATGACCCACCTTCAGCCGCCGCAAACCCTGCAATGAACAGGACTGCACCGTTTCCAATCTGGTGAGATGTACCACCAATGTTTCTAGCCACGGTCAGAGTTGTCGATGTAGTGTCTGCTGTGACGTGCATGACTTCGCCAGTCGTCTGGTTGATAACGATTGAACCGTTTACGGCAAACTTGTTGTCGTCTGCGGAGGTGATCGTAATCGACGTGCCAGTAGTGTTTGCGATTGCGCCGTTCACAACAAGTGTGCGGTCGGGCAGCTCGTCACGGAAGTTTTTGTACTCTGGGTCGTCTGTGGTTTCAGTAGACGACATAGCAAGCATAGCCTGCAATGGAGCGTTTCCGTTTGGTTCGAGAAGCGTAAAAAGTTCTCGATAGTTCTTTGGACGGAAGTCGGTGCTGAACTCACCTGATCCGCGCATACCTTGAATGCCTATGGACATTGTATTTCTCCTTGGCGCTAGAGTGCGTTTTACATTTTGGTGAGCTTACGGTATTACCATCGCCTTGCTCTGACAGTCGTCTGGCCGTGGCGAGACATGTGACTTGGGAGCTAGGGTATATTTAAAATCTGTAAGGGTCGTCCTTGTTCGAGAACTTTCTTATACTTCGTTCATTGCCAATCTGCTCTAGCAAGTAATCTGCGTCTTTATACGGCCCTCGAAGGCCCATATCAATATCTTCAACATAAATTGCCAAGTCATCCAACTCTTCATCTGTTAAGTTCTGTAACTGGCCGACTAAGTCTTCATTTTCTTCAAACATTTTAAAAAAGTCGTCGGTGTGTTCGTTAAAATCTTCCAAGGCGTTTTTGAGAGGATCGTACTCCGTTTTTAAGCTGGACCCATATTCTGCGCTACCCCCTTCTGCGGCATCATTTACCCATTCTGGATAGCCGTTTTTATCTATAGGGGTCAAAGGGGCACCTTCAGTCCTACCTTCCCAAATCATATCCAAGTTATCGACAAGCTCGGTCTTTTCCCGTCCTGCTGATATAGCTCCTCTCAACTTTTTTAGCATCGCATTTGTAGCGGGCTTGGCTGCGGCTTTAGTAACTCTTTCTGAAGGAATTATACCGTCAAACTTTTTGCCTGCGCTTGCGGCAATTACAGCAGCCCCCATGCCGAGTACAGCCTTGCGCCTACTTGGATCGGCTGGAGCGTCGGTCTTGGAAGATGCCATCCCACCAGTAAAAATATCTACTACGTTATCGGAAATCTCGTCTAAGTATTTTGTTTTCGGAGCATAACGAAGCGCAGCGTAAGTGCCCGCAGCAGCAGGGCCAGCCATTGCCGTGGTGTCTATAAGGGCAGACATGCCTTTGCTAACCCTTTCGTTAGGGGTCAGATCGTTCCCGTAGTAGTCAGTCCCAGAAAATGCTTCACCAGAGTTTTGCATGGCTGAAAGAACAGGCGTAACAAAATCCACCACTTCAACCGCGTTTCCTAAATACCTTAATTCTGGTGGAACGTAATGAGCAACATCTTCAGTAAAAAAATCATAAGCTGGTTCAACAAAAGGCTTGAGGTATTTGTCGTACCTTTCCTGTTTAGCCTCTGGTGTGAAAAGCCTTGAAAACCCTGACATATTTATTTTCCCTACTTCCAACTTATACGTTTTGAGCTGGTCTTTTTCTTAGGCATTTGTTCTCTCGATTATGCTTCTTCGCCAGCCACGCGCACGCAGGCAGGGAGGACGTACTTAAATTTTCCATTCATAGCCATTCCGAAGTAAACGCCCATCGCCTCCTCGTAGCACTCCATTTCAGAGCGGTAAGTCAGTAAGTCATTTTTAGTGTAGACTTGACAGCTCACGGCGTCTGAGGTGGTGCATCCGAGGACGATGAGCATCCACATCAGCTCATCGCGCAAGGGCATTTTGTATGCGTCATCGGCCCTGTCCTAGTTTTGTTTGCGACCTTGCGTGTCTTGGGAGACTTCACTTCTTTTTCTTTCCTAAAAAGCCCGCCCCCGAAGGGGCGGGAGGTGGGGAGGACTACGCGATGCCTTTGCTCGCCATTTGCTTCGACGCAAAGTTGTCAAAGCGAGACGTCGATGGTCCCTCGGCTGCGGGGCCAGAAGAAGGTGTCGAGCCAAATGAGCCAGTCATTGCCTGACGCTTTTGTGCGATGGCTTTGATGCGCTCCATTTCGGGTGAGTTCATATTGTTCTTGAAGTCGGACATCACCTTGAGGGTAAGGTTCGGGTTGATGAAGTCTTCCATTGTGAAGCCGCGCTCTGCTGCAAAGGCCATGAATGGCTCTGCCTGATCGTCTCCAAGTTGGAGGTGGGCTTGAACGCGGTCCACGTTGTTGGCGATTTGCTTTTGCATCGCCGCGATCTGCGTGCCCTCGGCCTGCTGTACGCCAGTCTTGGCTGCGTCAGCCACGCCTTGGCTCTGGGCGAGGACTTGCTGTAGCATCTTCTGGGTCTGGGCGAGCTGCGCTTGCATAGCCGCCATAGACTGGCCTTGCTGGCCAGTGCCCGTCATCATTTCACGATAGCCAGGTGGTAGTGTCGCGGCGTTGTCTTGCTCCCACTTTGTGAGCATAGCGTCGCGGTCTTCTGGCTTGGGTGCGTCGCCTGACTTTTCGCCTTTGGTGTTGCCCATTGTGGGGTTCGAGGCTTGAGCCTTGAGCATGTTGTCTATCTTGTCGGCAATCTGTTTGCTTGTGGCGTTAGGGTTTGCCTTCTGGATTTTCGAAACGAGGCTATTGATTGGCCCGTTTCGTGCGTGCTGATGGTTGAGCGATGCGTAGCGCTGGAAGGTAGATTGTATCTGCTTTTCGGTAAGCGGTCGTTTGTTGCCGTCGCCCATGTCTATTTCGTAGACGATGGCTTCGGCTGACATCTTGTCGCCTTCGGTGTCAGGACTTCCTTTTGCGGAGGCTTTATCCTCGGCGCTGTCCTTGGCTTTGGGTGCGGGAGCGGCCAGTGGCGGCTGCTGCGGTGGGACGCCCATTTGCTTTGCGGCCATGCTGTCGATGGTGTTGGCGGCTGCTTCGGGGGTTTGGGGTAATGCCATAATATCTCCTTGCCCAGCCGTAGCGGGGCGGTTTGCGTGTGGGGATATTATGCTAGGGGTTGCGCTGCGGTGTCGTCCTTGTTGAGTGCGACTTCTCCATAGAGTTTTGATTTTAGTCTGGTCGGCATGTCCAAGAGCGCCTTTGCTGCAAAGATACTGCCGCGACGAAAGTTAATTTCATCGAGGGACATGTTAGGGTTTTCCGCGATGGCCATAGCTGCCGAGACGATCTCGTCTTCCATGACCCTTCGTAAGACGATCCAGCCCTTGGACTTCTCTAGGGCTTCAATTGAACTCAGCTCTGCTTTGGGGGTCACTTTTTGCGACTACCCTTTTTGGCTTTGCCAGCCATGACTGCGCCGTGTCCGTATTTGCCAGACGAAGTTTTGTGAGGATGAGTTAGTTTTGTGTTCCCGCCCATGTCGGTTCTCCTAGTTTGTTACTGCATCTTGTTCAGAATAGTTAAGAGGATAAGTATTGTCGCCCCGCTCGTGGTAATTAACACGGCCTCGATACGCTTTACCCTCGTGAAGACCTCCTTGAATTGTATTCGAACCTCTGTTTGAATAGCAGTCATCTCTCGCTCCAGTGCGCTCACGCGGGTTTCAATATTTGCTAAAATGCGGTCATCATTTGTCATACTCAACTCTGGCTCCATACAAGACTGCTACCAACATAAACGTGAGTGAGCTGATTGCTCCCCAGATATACACCCTCTACCACGGTGCTTCCTATCTTGATGTTACGGGTGGCAGAACTGCCGCCTCCAGTATCACCAACGAAACCAAAAGGGCCGATTACAAGACCTGTGCTGTTAATTCCGAAGGGGTCAATTTTTAAGGCCATTAATTCACCGTAAACGTTGGGGCGCTAATGGTAAAAGTATCTGCTACTGTACGACCACTATGCGATCTTAACATTATTTTTAGACCCATGAACCTTGCGTCTGGGTCAAGGTTTGTTATCGTTTTATAGTGAGTGTATACATTGCCGCTTAAAGATGTGGAAGGCTGCTCGTCGCTGCTGGCACCCGACAAGTTATTCTTTATAAGAAACAACCTTGCCACTGGGGCGTCTGTCAACGCGGAGGAACTTCTTGTTATAGTGTAGCTAAGAGATAGGCTGGTTGCCGTGGACAGATCAGGCAACTGAAAGACAAATGACTTGAGGTGGTCTTTATTAGTGTCTGCAGCGCTAGACATCATAACCACCATATCCCCAGCGGCGTTATTGTAGGACAGAAGCGCAGAAAAGGGTGCGTTCAGTGTAGTGGTTCGCTGGCTCCACAAAGCCAAAGGCGCACCGTCGAATGTATTCCCAGCGAAGTGAACGTTATGCCCTGAGAACCTATCGGTATGCCCATACGCTGGGTTGATTAGCAATATATTTGCGTTTGTAGTTTTGTAGTCTGTGCTTCCGCAGTCCAAAATCCCCACACTGTTATTCCATTGTCCGTAAGAATAGCTTGATATTGTTTGGGTGGCTATGTGCATTTTGATAGCAGACACACTTGACCAAACTGCTGGGGCTATAGCGATGCGATTTGCGGTAACATTGTCAACCATGTACTCGCTTGGGGAAGCAGCAGAACCATATTTAGGACCGCCAGTGCTATTGATCGCCGAACTTGGATAATTCGCGTCACTAGACGCATAGTTCGTAGTAGACGCGGGTATTGTTAGACCATTGGTCAGAGGGGTTTGGAGGACCCCTGTGCTGCTTTGATACCCATATAAGTGAGCGTTTTCTAAAAAGTCTATTTGGCCGTCTGGTTGGTTGTTGTAGATAAGCACACTATTCGTATAGGATTGGTTTTGCATCATGTTCCCGATTACCATTTTGTATCTGTTCATATTTGAGTATGGCCCCGATCCCATAAACATATTCGAAAACTTCAAGATGGGTCGTATGGCAACAGTTGATGAACCAGTACCGCTAAATTGCTGGTAACGTGTGTTAAGGAAGTTTCCATATTCGATGCAAGGGGTGTCGTCTTCAGCTGAATTTAATGTGGTGCTGTTAATATTAACATAATTCCAAGCACTGGTTGTATTGTGCCCCCACTGACCAAGATGAAATTGGCCTTGCGCTATGGAATACAGGCTTTGGTTATGCTTCAGGGAGGGTATTTGGGTTCCATTTGGACGATACCAGTTAATAAATGTACTGGGCATGTCAAACTTTTGGCTAGTTTTGTTGTTTCCGTTCCACCATACAATCGTTAAGCTATGACTGCCGCCTGCTTTGATTGGCAGCATTGTAAAACCACCCCGCGCACTTGAGCTGACCCAGCCATCAGTAATCGTTATTTGTTGCACATCGAAATTAAAAGCGTTATCTGGGTTGCTCGAAAATGCAGCGTTGTAGTCGAATACGTAAACAGGGTCTACAAATGCGACTTTAACATTATCGTTCACGTCGATGCCCGTTTTGGCGCGGAGCCATGCCCATAAAGCATTGGAGACATTGCTGTAGAACGGTATCTGGTTGGTGACGCTCGGAAAGGTAGTACGGCCTTGATGCAACATGAACTTGTTGGTGCCTAATAATCCAGGGTCGTGGATGATAACGGCAGGCACGGTGTCGCCGGTAGCGGCCAGTGCTGTTTTGTAGGAAGCAACGTATTGATGGTCAGTTGACGCATAGTCCATACTGTTACTGTCAATGCTCGTAATATCAATAGTATTACCTGTTGTTCCGATGTTGTAATAAAAGTCCGTTAGCGCCTGACCCTTTAACCTGATCTCGTCCCCAGCGGATAAAGATGTACCATTAAGTGCTGAAATTGGATTTGCGCCAAACAGTTCCACAAGACCGAATGGCGTAGCATAATTTCCATTGCGCGTAGTTGTGCTTGTCGTCCCGTGTATCCCAGCTTTTGTCGTGTCAATATATGGATCGACCCAGTAAGTAGCCATTTATGCCTCCAATTCAGCCGCGAAAGCTGAGGACGCCGCTTCTGCTAATTGGATTAGAGCCTCAAAAGGCAGACTTATATCCTCAGAAATAAGACGATAAACGCTGTGAAATTCAGTCAGTTCGTCGTCTGATGTAACCTCATAGATCAGATTGGCGAATATTTTATCGCCCCTATGTTCTATGTTGTTCGAGTTGGGCATTTGTGTTGCGGTTTTCATGATCTTTATCCCGTTACGAAATAGATGGTATTGGCGTCTGGCGAGCTTGGGAGAGCAGTTACCACGGCAATAGATTTGCCATCGACGCTATCTGCATCACCGCCACCAGCCGCTTGCCACTGTGCAGTGCCTGCGCTTGCGTACCCAAGTATTTGTCCAGACGAGCCGCCACTGGGAATGTGGATGTTGCCAGCGGTTGTGGGGTGGCTGTAAACCGTATTTGTATCAACCCAAGGGACGTTAACAACCGCTTGGTTTCCAGAGTTTAGCTGAACAGCGTAAGTGCGGCCTGATGAAGATGACAGAGTGTTAGCGGCTATAAGTTGGGTATTATTACTATTTAATTTTATCCCGCCATGGGCTGTAGTTGACGCAATGGGGAGGGTGTAAACCGTGTCCGTGTCTGTCCAAGGGACGTTAACAAACATTTTTTCGCTGTCTAACTCGACAGGGTAATTCTTACCGCTTTCCGTAAAGCCGACTTTTACAAGGCCAAGCGCGGTATCACTGGCTGCACTATAAGTGGTGTTGGTGTCAGTATTTGTGTCAACCCAAGGGACATTCACAACCGCTTGGTTCGCGGCGTTTAGCTGGACGCCGTACGTTCTTCCAGTAGTACTGCTAACATTGTTAGCGGCTACAGTTTGAGCGGTGCCGCTGGCTAACTCTATCCCGCCTCGGACTGTACTGGTAGCAAGAGGAAGGCTGTAAGCCGTATCGGTCCACGGGACGTTTACATACATTTTCTCAGAGGACAATTCGACAGGGTAATTTTTTCCGTTTTCCGTAAAGCCGACTTTTACAAGGCCAAGCGCGGCTGAAGTGGCTAAACTATAAGTGGTGTTGGTGTCAGTGTTTGTATCGACCCACGGTACGTTTACAACGGCCTGATTGTCGGAGTTTAGTTGGACGCCGTACGTGCGGCTGGCGGTTGTCGTAACAGTGTTAGCGGCTACAGTTTGAGCAGTGTCGCTGAATAACTCTATCCCGCCAAGAGTTGTGTTTGTAGCCAAGGGAAGGCTGTAATTGTTTGCATTTGCGGCGATGTTGTCCAGCTTTAAGCCGTCTACGGAAAGGTTTCTTCCGTCCACTGTTTGGGCACCAGACATCGTAATGTTGCCTGCGAGCTGGCCACCAGAAAGCGGTAAGAACCCACTGCCAGCAGTCACGCCGTTTTCCCACGCGCTGCCAGTGTAGACTTTAAGCGCATTGGCCGTGGTGTTGTAGAACAGGTCGCCTTCGTCGTTGTTACTAGATGGATCGCTGGAGCCGATACGGTACTTGTCTGCGAAGTCATTGACCGAGCTGATGTTGGTCGCGACCGTGTTGACGTTGGAAATTGCGCCGCCGACTGTGTTTACGTTGGAGATAGAGCCTGCGACGGTGCCGATGGTGTCAGTGCCGTTTAGGTTTGATACAAGTGTGCCGATGTTCGTCGTGTCGCCCGCGACTGTAGTTACGTTTGACGAGATGCCCGCGACCGTGTTCAAACTGTTGATGTTGTCTGTCGTCGCCATCGCGTTGAGGTCTGAGACGAAGTCAAGGGTCGCGAGCTGGTTGAGGTCCGCGACAATGTCTAGTGTCGCGAGGGTGTTAATGTCCGAGACGATGTCCGTCGTCGCGAGGGTGTTAAGGTCGGAGATAATATCTGAAACCGCGAGGGCGTTAAGGTCCGAGACGATTTCCGTATCGGCCAGTAAATTGATGTCATTTATGACGTCGGTAACGGCCAGAGCGTTTAGGTCCGAGACGAAGTCGGAGGTTATAAAGCTGGCCTTGCCTGCGACGGTGGTGATGTCGGACGAGATGCCAGCGAGCGTGCCCATGTTGGTTACGTTGGCAGCCGCTCCCAAGGCGTTCATGTCGTCAACAATGTCTGCCGTCGCGAGGGTGTTGATGTCCGAAATGACGTCGGGAATGGCCAGCACGTTCATGTCCGATATAACGTCTGCGATTGCGAGGAGCGCCATGTCTGCCAGAACGTCTGTATCGGCCAGAGCGGTGACGTTGCTGCTAATGCCCGCGACAGTGGTCACGTCTGCTGATATACCAGCAACAGTGTTGATGTTGCTGATTGCTCCGCTGACTGTTGCGACGTTGCCTGTGGTGGCCCAATACTTCGCGGAGTAGTCCGCGCCGTCTACTGTGCCGCTGGTTTTTGTGGCCCACTCTTTCGCCGCGCCTTTAGACGCCACGTCCGTTACGCCCGTGCCGCCAATGGCCCACGCTTTTGATGAGTAGTCTGTGCTTGATACTTGGCCGTCTGTCTTGCTGGCCCAGTCTCTTGCCTCTGAGACGTCTACGATCTTTGAGGTGTTGGCGCTGGATATGAAGTTGCTCTCAGACGAGTAGGCTGTTGCGGATGTGAGGCCGTGAACAATGTAGACGTCTTTGGTGGAGGGTGTGACTAGGTCGAAGTTGTTGTAAGACGTGGATGTGGAGAAAGCGCCAGTGACCTTGAAGAAGGTTGTTACGTCTGTCCAGCTTGCGGTGGAGTTCGCGAATTGGCCGACGCGAACTTGGAGTTTGTCTGTGGACGTGTCGAAGCGGAACTGGAAATTGTCTGATTTAAAGACGCCAGTGGAGCTGTCAAATAGGTCGTCTAGGAGGTCGTGAAGCTGGCGATTGCCAACCTCCGCTGCCTCTAGGTACGTGTCAAGACTATGAGTGCCAGTCTTTGCGCTGACAAATTGTATCTGTTCGCCCTTGGGAGTTGTAATAGCCATTAGTCGTAATACCCCAATTCTTTCATCATCCTGATCATCTTGGTCTTGGTGAGAGAGTAGCGTTCGTCTACGGATTTTATCGAGTTCGCTTCGAGAGCGGCCAGACGAGATTGTAGCGTTTGGATTTCAGCTTTCTGAACGGCCACTGTTCTTGCCAGCTCGTCTGTGTGGTACTTCATCTCTCTTTCTAGGGTGACCACAGACGCATCTACAAATGCGGCTGTGGTTCCTTCGACTTTGTCTCGGAGTGCGTCGCGCTGCTGTGCGTTCATCTCTGTGCTCCTTGCCGCATAGGGATCAGGTTGCCCTTCTGCACTTCATTCTGGATGTTCTCTTGTGGCTGGACAGACGCGCCGCGCATCTTTTCCATAAGGGCCAGTTGCTGGGAGGGGCTTGGACCTTTCGCCTTGAGTTCGTCTTGGGAGATGCGGAACCGATCCATGTCGGTGATGCCCATTGCGCGGATTGCTTCTTCCGCAATCTTGCCGCTGCTGTACTCCATGTTGAGGCCAGTCTTGTCCATGATCTGGAGCATGTTCATCCACGTCTCGGCGTTGCGCGTGGGTTCGAGCGGAAGGGTGCCGTCAATGACCAGATAATCGATGTCGCCTTGAAGGTCTTTGGCCACGTCATAATCAAGGTAGCCGTCGTCTACGACGCTTGAGAGTTGGGTGGGCATATTGTCAGGATCGATCTTAATCGAGCCTTCCATCGTTAGGGCGTCCTGTATGTTGTTGGTCATCATTCTGACCATTGGCCGTATGGTCGTTGCAGACATAATTCTGGAGATCACTCCGAGGCGCTGAGAGCCTAGCTGAGTGAGCCTCTGTATCTCCGTGGCAGTGCGTATACCATCGGCTGTGGGCATGCCTTGCTGGGCGTCTGAGGCGGCGCTGACGCGCTGCTTGAGGTCGGACATAGCAGCGATGTCGTTGAAGTGTCCGCGAGTAACATCAGGGACTTGGGCGATAAACACACCATCACCAGGCTTAGTGCCTGGGAGGGTACGAACGACGCCCCACGGGTTGCGGTCTATGAGGTCGGGAACGGAGACTTGGGTGGGGTCTACAAAGATCAGATTGTTGAGGGCGGCTTGGACGTTGTCGATGCGTGAGCGGAGTAGGTAGGTGGCGATGTCGTGCATCGGAAGGAGCAAGTCGTAGAGGGATTGGCCATAGGTTTTATGGGTGTCTTGGTAAAGACCGCCAATGGCCACGGGGAACTGCTGGCCGTAGGGATTAAGTTGGAAGCGTATGACGACGTTCTCGTCTAGGATCGTTATGACGAAAAAGATTTGCTCGATGGAAGGTACACCGATTTCGTGGCCAGACATGCGGACCCAAGTCTCGTCAACGATGCGTGCGTCACCAAGAGTGAAGTAGGCATGGTCGCTGCGCTCGCGCTGGTGGGGAGACGCTGGGTCAATGGACAGGCCACGCCCCTCTTCTTTGTGCCAGTGATGAGCGTTCCACGAGTTGCGGGGAGGAGACATCTTGTGGCGAAGCGCTGGAAACTTCTTCAGCTTCGGATACAGGCCAGAGTAGAGGAGCGTGTTGTATGAGCAGTAGTCGCTAAAAACGATGTACTGCATATTGTCCCAGTCGCCCCAGTTTACGCGGGGGTCAGGGAAAACTCGGCGGGGGTCAAAGTTTATGATCTGGTTCTGGTTTGACTTGGCGTCCCAGACGATTTTTGTGGGGGCAAAGCCGTAGCGTATGCTGTCTAGGAGCATCTGGGCTATTCTTGCCTCGCCTGCCGTGCGCCGCATCTGTTGATGCAAGACGCGTTCGAGGATCATGGCCGACTGGCGGGAGTTTCTGTTCAAGCCTTCAAGCTGGAACATGGGGTTCCTGCCGCTGAGTGCGGCCATCATGTAGGTGAGGACTGTGTCAGCTATAGCGCGAGTGTCGGCAATGACGGCCTTTTCTCTGTAGGTTGTAGCCTCTGGAGGGACGTACACATCGTGGGCGCGGTCGGCCTCTTTCCAGTGATCGTAACGCTTTGATATTTTGTTGTAGGACATATCGACCATAGACTTCACATAGTCCACGATCTTGCGCTCCTCCTCCTCCGTCAGGAGGTGTGAGATGTCCTCGTAGTTGGTTAACTGTTGGGCGTACTTCGACAGATCGACAATGACCCCATCGTTGGGGCCAGTCATAATATTCGAGTGTCGGTACGACTGTTGGGGTCCAGAGTTTGCCATGATTTGTTTTTACTCTCATTTAATTCGGTCGTCGTCCTAAAGGGTTCCCCAGCCAGCCCATTTTGCTTTGGCTTTGGAGATGTGAGTGTGCAGCGACTTGCCGAAGGCATGGTCGATGTCGGAGATGTTGTTGAGGGATTGGGTGGCATCGCCGTGTAAGGCGAAGGCTTCTGGGGATACTGAGGTGCGGGAGAGCACGTCGATGGCCATCGTGACGGCGTCCACTTGGTCGTCGTGGTTGCCGTTGGGAAAGGCGACTGCCTCATCTGCGAAGTCGTCTAGCCACGAAGCCTCCTCTGGGAGGTAGACCCGCCCACCTTCTATGAGGGGCAGAATGGAGTTTACGCGTGCGACCTTATCTGTGTTGACCTTGTAGGGAATGACAGACATCCCGCTCTCGCGCTTGAGTTCTTGGAGCAAGGATTGGCCGCTGGCCTTGTCCTCAATATACATGGCTCGCAAGCCGCGTCCGCGCCACCGATTGTTGAGGCGTATGAGGCGCTGCTTGAGTTCGGGGAAGTCGTACTTGCCGCGTATAATGTCCACTATGTAAATGTCACCGTTGCGGTCCATGCCAGCGACTACGGCCACGGAGTAGTCTGCACTCTCCGTTTTCTTGAAGGCGGTGTCTGCGGTGATGACGAGGGTGTGGAAGTTTTCGGGCGAAAGGTCTTTGGGGTAGCGCTGCCACCATTGCGTCTTGATGATATTACCGCCCTGTATGTAAGGCTGCTGCTGGTAGAGAGACGCAAATTCGCGGGGGTTGAGGCGCTCGCGGCGCTTGAGTTCTTCTAGGGAAAAGCGTTCGGGCCAGAGGGCTTCCTCTTTTTCGAGGTAAATGTCGCGCTTGTGGGGGTTGTTGTTCTTTTGACCCGCCTCGACGTACATCGGGTGGTCCTTGGGCAGGGCGCGGCGGGAGATTTTCTCTTTTGTTTTAACTTTTTTTATGGCGGGGAAGTTGACGTGGTGCCAGCGACCCTCGGCCCAGTCGTCTGTCTCTTGGAGACGGCCAGCAAGATCGTCTGGATGCCAGCGAGTGAGGATTACTATTTGCTTGGGCGGGGTTCCGTTCTCCTCTGGCTGGAGGCGAGTGGCCAGTGCGGAGGTGTAGTAGTTCCATGTACGGTTTCGCTGGGTCATGCTCTCGGCGTCCTCGCGGGACTTGATTGGATCGTCTACGAGGAGAAGGTTTGCGGGACGGCCAGACGTGGTGCCGCCTACCCCGACCGCGAAGTAAGCACCGCCGTGCTCGGTGCGCCATACTTCTGCGGATCGGCTGTCTTGGGAGAGGCCAAATTCGGGGAAGGCTTGGTTTACCGTCTTGTCCTCGACCACAGTGCGGACCTGACGGCCAAAGTCGATGGAGAGCTGGGAATTATAGGAGCAAGACATGGTGTAGCGGGCGGGATTGCGGGCCATGAAGTAAGACGGGAAGAGGACCGTGCCGAATGTGGACTTTGCGTGGCGTGGGGGCATGGTTATGAGGAGATTGTTGACGCCAAGGGTGCCTTTTTCCAGTTTGTCTAGGGTTTCTATGAGTTCCTGCTGGAAATCTCCGAGTTTCCAGTCTGGATAGTTAATTTTTACGAAGCCAAGGAAGTTTTCTTGGGCGTCTCGTAAGCGTAGGAGGTACTTTGCAGCCTCGCGCTGGGATGGAGTGACCATTAGTGGCGTCTGTGGCGCATACGGCGGGACATCGCGAGGTCAAATGCGGCGGTTGGGGAGAGTATCGTCTCGGCCATGATGCCTGTCAGGTGATCGTGGATGGCGGCGGCTGTCTTTTCTGGGGGAATGGAAGACAGATCGAGCTGGGACATGGCCTTTCCGAGGTCTTCTAGGCTGATCTTTGCGGGGATGGCCTCGGCCTGTCTATTTCTTGTCTTCATCTGGGATAACCTCCGCTTCTATGGCGTCAATTCCAGCGGCTATGCGTTCGAGTTCGTCGCGGGACATGTCGATGACGTCCTTCACGCTGTGCTCATGCTGGTGGTAGCTGGCGTTTAGGTCGGGAACGACCTTGTTCAGGAGCATGGAGAACACGCGGGCCTGCGTTGGCCCCCAATCTCGTAGACCCAAGACGACCTCGTTGGCGTGGGTGATGTGTTCGTTCATCAGCTTGGCTATCTTGCCGCGTATCTGGGCAGATTGTGCGGGCGTTAGGTTGTGGGTTTTAGCGAGGGCTAGGGTTTTGCTCATTCTGTTTGCGCTCTTTGTTCTGTTGTTGCCGCGTGCCCTCTTCTCGTAGGCACGCTTGATCTTGGGAGAGTTTATTTCCTGACGGGTGTACTCGCTCTTACATTCTATTGAGCAGCAGTTTGTTTTGTCGTCCTTTGGACGCCAAGCGTAGAACGGGACGCCGCAGATAAAGCACTCGGCGTTGGGTTTTCTGGTTGGAAGTTTCAAAATTTGCTCCGCTTATTTTTGAGGGTGGAGAGTGGCGATCCCGTGGGCGGCGGCGGGGGTGGCCCTCCCCCCCCCTGCATGCGGACGGGCGGTTTCCGAAGGAACTTTAGATGGTGCCGATTTTGTCGGTTCAACCCATCACTCATGCAAGGAGATTTCGCATGCCATTCGCAACAAACGCACCCACCATCAAGGACATGCTCGCAGCCGTAGACGCGGGCACAGCAACGCTCGCAGAGGTCGCGGTCGTCGCCAATGACCGCCTCGCACGCGAGGGCAAGGCCGACGGCTGGTACGCACGTTACAGCGCCCTCGCGACCAAGTGTGCCGCTGGCGAAGCCGTCGTCGTCGCGGACGTGTTCCCGAAGCACGAGCCTGTCGCTGGTGTGTCCGTGTCTGGTCCCGCGCCAACCATTCCCGCACAGGACTGGAAAGCGCTCACAGACGCGGTCCTCGCGGCTGCGCCGAACGCGACCACGGCGCAAGTCGCTGCGTTCGCAAGCAAGCTGATCCGTGCCAACGGGTAAGCTACACGAAACGCCCTCCAGCTTAGGCTGGGGGGCTTTTTTTTGTGCTTTTGTGTCACGTTTGAGGGCACACGGACAACAACTACATGATTTCACACGCTTTTCCCTCCCTTGTAAGGGGCAAGGCGACACCGTTGCCAGCTTCACGGACGTTTCGAAAACGACCCCGTGAGGCTCGTCACGATGTCACCCACTTCGTGAACCCAAAACAAAACAGCAACTTACAGAAATACGCATTTTTTTCGCCTGTCGTCCCAAGAGGAGAACCTGCATGGCCTACTTCCGACCAACGATCCGACGCCGTGAGCGTCACGAACTCAAGACCAAAATCCTCGGCAACGCCACGCTCGGCGCTGTCCTCGGCATCTTCCTCGGCCTCATGGGCGTCGAGGTGATCGCTGGCTGCGGCGAGGTCAGCTACTACCCAGACGGCTCATGGAGCACGAACCAATGTGTCTGGCTGCACCACATCACCGACGTCCCTAATCGCTCTGGCGAATGGGAGATGCAGGACGTCTCGCCCGTCCACAACTACCACCCCGAACCACAAGGAGACACCCACATATGAAGCCCACTTGCAAAGCAGAGGCTGCGCTTGCGTATGATTTTGCTGATGCTCGCATCAACAGCAACGTCAACTACCGCAAGGACGGATGGCGTCACGACGCCCAACCTTGGATGACGCTGGGCACGAGCTGCACCAACACCAAATGGTTGCAGCGCGTTGCTTCCAAAGCCCGTCGTCAAGCGGCCAAGAAGTACATCGCACAAGCGATGGTCCTCGACTGAACATATCGGTGAGAGCGGCGTGACCGCTCGATCCCCATGCGTTCAGCATGATCACCCCCACAGCAAAAGGAGGCCCACATGGCCAAACAAAAACCATTCGTACGTTTCGTGAAGCCAACTGTCACCAAGTTCGTCGTGACAAACAGGAAGTCGGTTCGGGTAGCAAAGGCATTGGCACGCAAAGCGAAATAGAAACTCATCGGTGAGGGCAGCACGAGCTGCCCGATCCCATGCGTTTCGCATGACCACCCCCAACCATAGGAGACATCACATGGATGATGAACTGCTCGTGTTTTTCGCACGATCAACAGCCCTGCTCGATGCAGACTTCGACGGCGAACAGCCAGACGAGATACCCGACCTCGATGCCAAGAAGGTCAACGATGGCAACGCCAAGCACCCAATCAGATACCTAGCGGAGGACAAGCGCTTATGAGTTACGCAGTACAGCTTATCGCCAAGGACGACGACGACGCGTGGGCAACACGAGACGACGTCACCAACTTCGAGGTCATCGTCTGGCAGGACAACGGCAGCTTCGGCTTCCATCGCCACGACGAGATCGTCAACCTCCCATGCGAGCGCTCTGCTCGTCTGCTTGCCACGTTCTTTTGCCAGCGTCACCGCCTCAAGGACTTCGACCTCCAGTACAAGCCGACCGAACCACGCATCACCCTCGACAACGGGTGGAGCGTGCCCATCGCAGACGACGGGAGCTTCACATGAACGGTATATCAGAACTGCTCTCTCGTCTGCGAGAGGAAGGCAAACTTGTTGGCACGATCAGTGCCGCCAAGAAACGACACGCTGATCGCCAGCGCATTGACCGCACCCCAGCAAAGGTGCGCCGCAAACCTAAGACGGAGATACCACTGAGCTACGATATTGCTTGCGTCGCTCGCGCACGCGCACGCTCTGAGATGCCAAGAATACGCAAATGGCTTGGGCCAGCACCCTCAACGCGTCGAGGTGGTATCTTCTGCACGCGTGAGCAGGAGGGAACCTACGCTGGCCGCAAGAAGTATGCGTTCTTCGCCAACCGCATCGCATTAACCAGCTACGGCTACGCATTTGGCTCACGTCTTTACGCTCGAATAAACGACGAGACGTACAAGCACGAGGCACCGCACGGCTACGTCTTTGGAACCGATCTCCTTGGCATCTACATCACGGCCAAGAGGGAGAGCAGACGACTGCACCGACTTCATCTTCAGACCCACCACATTCAGGGCTACTCGAAGGCATTTATCCGCAACTGTTGGATCGGGCACCATGACCGCCGACTGGTGGTCGAGCAAGAGGCTAGACTTAAAAGACGTGGGCGACGCAAGTTGGAAGCCCTCATCAAGAGCCAAGACTTCCACGTCACTCACGAGGACAGTCGCTCGGCAGGCAACTGCATGGCTGGGACGCTGACGTGGGGGAAGAAGTACGGCCTCTCCGCAGGCGTCAAGTATCCAGCCAAGGTCGTCTCACGGCTGATCAACACACACCCATCCGTTCACCGCGTTTTGGAAGAGGCTGCATTACGCACGCTCAACGAAAGGAGACACACATGAAACTCACCAAGCCCCAGCAACAATCGCTGCTCCGCAAATACATCGACGGCCAGCATGAGCACGGATCAACTCGTGACATCAGCTACCGTGAGTTCCGCAAGACGGTAAAGCCCGCCTTCCTTCGTGACGGCTCTGTCGTCGTGGTCTGGTGCGGCATGTGGCTACTCATCGAGACCGATGGGTACACCCACAGCTAACACCCTATTGACAACCTTGTATCTCTCCGCATACACCCAAGTGATTGCGGGGAGACACCTTGGGACACCGATGTGCAGCCCGCAGGCTTCATTTCCGTGCTTCAAGCACGACAACCCATGCACAAGGAGACACCGCATGACATTCCGTAACCGTAAAATCACCTACACCCACGCCGACAAAATTGCCGAAGCCATCGCCACCTCACGCTACAGCGCCGACTGGGACGCCGCAGACGCGGCAGCTCAAGAAGCAGTAACCGCGCTTGAGAAAGCGGTCGAAGCTCTGGCCCACACGATGCCATCTCGTGACGCTTGGCTCGCCCTCACTGAAGAGCAGAGGCTCGCAGTGAACGACCGTTGCCACAACTTTTACTGGAGAAAGGAAACAAGCGTGTACGTGGAACACGAGGTTGTTAATTTCAGCCACAGCGTCGAGATGAAAGACTTCAGGGTGCTGCCGCGTGGCGAAGCAGAGGGCACGCTGCCTTTCTTCACCGACGACTGGCAGAAGTGGGACTTCCACAGCCAGATGGAGACAGCAATCGAGGCGCTGCCAGAGCACGCCGCTTATGTCGCTACGTCTGAAGTCTTTCAGAAAGCTCGCAGCAACTACTTCAAAGTACAGCATGAGCTGTGCATGGAGATGCAGGGTCGCAGCACGAAGGACGTGATCGCTGCATGGCCCGAAGTCGAGGCAATCATTCACACTCACTACGGCTACTCACCCACCTCACCCACCGCAACCACGATCACTGCGCCAATGGACACTGTGATCGCCAATGCCCTCACCCCAGCCATCACAATGGCAGCAGAATGACCTACGCTGAGAAGCTGAAAGCATGTCGTGACCTGTATGAGCGCATCCTCAAGGAGAGGGTGCGCGAGACACGCAAGGAGACGGACGTGATGTGGTCAATAGACATGAGCAACGCAGAGCTAGAGGCAACGCTCAACGCACCGATAGTCTTGGGTATGGCCCTCGACGTAACCGAAGGAGAAGATACATGACACAACCAACCCCCAAGAAACGTGGCCGCAAGCCATACAAGCGACGGCCTGTCGTCTTGTTCAAGATCGGCAACGTCTCGCTCGTCTGGATGAGGAAGCCACGATGAGGCTTTATCACAACGGCAAGGGCCAGTGGTATGGCACGCAACGCGAGGCGCGGGAAGCTAACCCGCAGTTGTATCGCAGCCAACACATGAAGTCGTCGAAATGGTTCGAGTGCAACAACATTGACAGGGTTTTGCGTCAGCAAGTAGGCGCTACCGATTTCATGGTTGAGCACGTTTATGGTGACAAAGCGGGGCTTCTAAAATTCCTCAACGAGAACGAGGTCACGCCGTGACCGTCACGCTCACCATCACGCAGACGATGCTCAACAAGTACATCATCGACTGCCCCGTGTCCCTGCGTCTTGCGATGCAGGAGACACTGGGCGGTGACTGCATGTACGAGAGCTTCCTCGACATCGTTGATAAGCTGCCGTGGCGCTGCGTGTTCGAGCTGCCAGACGGCACGACCACCACCCGCAAGGTTCACTTTTACAAGACCAAGCGTGGTGACAAGCGCATCAGCATCAAGGGGCTTCGCCATTTCGCCAAGGCTGGCGACGTCCTCACCATCACACCAACAGCAGTCGAGTTGAAGGAGGTAGCATAACAACATGACCTCACCCACAGCTCGGCTCGCCAGACGCCGTCGCCTTAACAGGCGGCGGCGTTTTTCGTTGCGGCGACACCCAAATGGGACGCCCTTTAGACATCCTCGCAGATACTTGATTGACACCCTTGTAACTATTGGGATACATCCTAGGTGTACTCAAACAGAGACACCTTCCAACCCAGAAGGAACGATTGCATGACACCCAAGGAAAAGTTCAGGCAGGCTCTGCTCTGCGACACGGCCAAGGAGATGCGACAGCACCTCCGCAAGCTGGCCCAGCCCATCATCGAGACAACGTGGGACACGGGGCATATACAATCCGTGTTCGAGGCCAGCCCTCTCGTCGGCACCGACGCCAATCAAATCAACCCCAGCCCCACGCACAGTGGCCTGTGTATGTCGCTCGACCTGTCCACGCTGGCGCTGATCGTGGGGTGTGATCTGGACGATCACACAATGACCGCAAGGTCACGCATCAGTCGGGCGATCATGCACCCAGACGCCCGCTCCCGCAAGGACAGCAGCGGCAAGAGCAAGACGGGCTTCACGTTTGGTCGGCCTCACAATCTTGAGGACGATTACCTCACTGGCCTCATCGACCAAGCAGAAAAATCAGGCGGCATATTTATGGAGACACGCATGGAATATACACTCAAGAACACAATGAGCCTCGTCCTCATCACCGAGCTGATGGCAATAGACGATACGCTTGACACCGATTGCATCGCAGATATCGTCTTCGATCACATGTCTGGCGAGCAAGGCCCGTTTCAATCAGCGCTCACCGCATACAATGAGGGCGACCGCCTGACGATTGACGAACACGGCGGCAACGAAACCAGCGAGGTTCTGTCGCAATACGAAAGCCACATCCAGTTCATCCATGAGCATCTGGAGGACGCAGCAGGCACGCCAGACGAAGCACCAGCCGCAGCGCCCAGCACGCTGTGTCTGCCAGACGAGGGGCAAGCCACCATCCTCGACGCTGTGCTCTCAGCGGCAGGCATGCCAGACATCAAGACGATGGTGTCCAAGATCAACTCGTCCACTGCCGACATGTCCGCAGCGACGCTCAAGATCACGGAACTGGAGACCAAGCTCAAGCAAACCGCAGCCGCAGTCATTGCGGTAGCACCTGTCGTGACCAAGGCAGATGCGTCTGGCGCTATCCCAAGCGGCAAGGTCGTGACCAAGAACGCAGCCGAGGTGTTCGGCATCACGGGCGCAGCCAAGGCACAGTTCGACTTCAACATCCCCGTCTGGGAGTGGGACGGCGTGCATCCACATGTGCCAGTGATCGACCCAAGCTACATCTTTCGGCCAGAAGAACTGTTGCGTGGCCTGTACGCTCTGCTGACCAACCAGCGTGCTTACTTCTACGGCCACACAGGGACAGGCAAGACGACGCTGATCGAGCAGATGGCAGCGCGTTTGTTGTGGCCGTTCATGCGTGTCAACTTCGACAGTGAGATCACGCGCATGGACCTCATCGGACGTGACACCCTGTCCACCGAGGGTGGCGTGACCGTGTCCAAGTTCGAGGACGGCATCCTTCCGCAAGCTATGTCTGGGCCATACATCCTATGCTGTGACGAGGTGGACTTCGTGCGGCCAGACGTTGCGTATGTCATGCAGCGTGCGTTGGAGGGCAACGGCCTGTTGCTCACCGAGGATGGTGGTCGTGTGATCGAGGCGCACCCCATGTTCCGCATGTTCGCCACGGGTAACACGCAAGGTCAGGGTGACGAGCACGGCATGTACGCTGGCGCTAGGCCGCAGAGCATGGCCTTCCTAGACCGCTTCACCGTGTGGTGTCAGGTCGATTACTTGGGTGCCAATGACCGCAAGAAGCTGATCAAGGCCAAGGTGCCCAGCCTCACCGACACGCAGCTTGAGCTGGTGTGCCAGTACACGAAGGAACATCTCGAAGCCTTCAAGTCGGCCAAGGTTATGCAGCCCCTGTCACCACGCGGCATGATCTCACTTGCTCAAGCGGTGGGCATGTTCGTGAGCATGGCCGAGGATGGAGCCGAGGGCGCTGCCATCAAGCGTGCCTTCGGCACGACCATCCTTGACCGTGCGACCAGCACTGACCACGCCGTCATGCGCGGCATAGTAGATCGGTTGGTGTGAGCATGACACATGTAATGATGCCCGACCACTTGCACGTTGGCCAGTGGAAAGCTGGTCAGATGCCCACAATCGATAGCTGTCTCGTCGTGGTCACATACGACCAGACGAGCCGTGCTTACGTGATCGACAAGGATGATTACTTCAGCTTCTGCGAGTGGATATGCGGAGAGTTGATCGATGAGTACGACGTCGAGACTGATCACCCCGATGACTTCATGCACGCGCAAGGCATCACAATCAAACGCACAAATCTGGAGGACGTGAGATGAGTTCTTTCGAGCCGTCGAGAGACGACGACATCAGCCAAGCCAAGGCCGAGTTCGACTGTGCCATCGACACATTCAAACACAACGCGTTCACTGATCCTGATAAGATCAGCGACGCCGAGGCGTTGGGCGTCCTTATCTCACATCATTTGGGGTGGGATGGACAAGCAATCTTCACGGCAGCTCAAGCTGCGTTTGAGGATGCAAACTTTCACACATTTAACACCAGCTTCGCCACAGCGTGGGAGCTTGAACAGGAAAGATGGGAGACAGACATATGAAAAGCCAGACATTCGAACACGAGATGACCGAGACGTCATCAATCTTTGGTCGCAAGAAAGACATCAAGGTCGTCTTCAAGGGAGATGGCGCGGCAACCAACGGCAGCACTGTGTATCTGCCATCGCTGGAGCACGAGAAGGACGTCGATCCAGACACGCAGATGGTCATGCGTGGCTACGTTGACCACGAGGCAGGCCACGTCAGGCACAGCGACATGCCTCTCATCCTCGAAAAATACGGCCAGTGGGAAGCCGAGGGCAAGCCGCTGCTCAAGGGGTTGCACAATGCCATCGAGGACATGTGGCTAGAGAAGCGCGTGATGCGTGAGTATGCGGGGTCGGCCAAGAACATTGCTGCCGTGGCCAGTAGTTGCAACAGCGAGTTCGCTGGCGGTCACACGTCTGGCGATCCTGTGTTGCAGTCATGGGGTCAGGTCGGGCCGCTCGCGATTACATGGGAGGGTCGTCGTGAGTACGAGGGCATCACCCATGTGGACGAGTGTCTGGACATGATTGACCCAGCGCTTGCGGCCAGAGTGAAGGAGTGGGTGGCCGAGATCGACGGGTGCGACAGCACCGCAGACTGCATGGCGCTTGCCGAGAATGTGTACGCCGAGATCAAAACCAAAGAGAGCAAGGAGAAGGAAGATGGCAAAGGCAAACCAGACGAACGACCCGTTGGGCCAGACACAAGCGAGCACGAGAGTGCCGAACGAGATGCCGACGCTGATGGTGACGAGCGGGGAGATGACAGCGAGCCAGAGACTGGCGAGGATAGTGAAGATACTGGAGACGCCGATGGAGACGCTGGCGAGGATGGAGAGGATGGAGAGGAAGACCAAGACGTAGGTGGTGAAGCCGAGGAGCAGGACGAGATAGCCCCGCTCGACACTGACCTCAAGTCTGGGATGGACGCCAAGCTCAAGTTGTCGGGTATGACGAGCAGCTCACGCAAGAAGTATCGCATCTACACGACAGAAGATGACAGAGTGCTGCATCGCCTCGACGGCACAAGAGATCGGGGCAGCAGGCTGCTGGCCGAGGGGAGCCTCTCTACATACAAGCGTGATGTCAGCCAGATGCGTGACACCGTGAGTGTCATGGGCCGTAAGTTGGCACGGGCGTTTATGGCCAAGCGAAACAGGGACTGGGATGGCGGTCGTGAGTATGGCCGTCTCGACAGTCGGCGTTTGGTTGCTGCGGTTGGTGGTGCCACGCATGTGTTCAAGATGCGGAGCGAAAGCAAGGACGTCGAGACTGCGGTGCAAATCCTGTGCGACATGTCAGGCAGCATGACCCACGACAATCGCATCGTGATGGCCAGACGTGTGGCCATTGCCCTGTGCGAGACGTTGGAGCGCACGACTGTGGCGTATGAGGTGCTGGGCTTTGGCACAGACGAGCGGCGCATGACAAGTGAGACAAGGGAAACACATTACGACAAGAGCGTAAACTACGCTCGCACCAGCCCGATGAATACGTGGGTGTTCAAGGCGTTCGAGGAACGTCTGAGCGATTGCAAGGCTGCGATTGGTACGATGGCCAAGCACAACATGGATCATAACATCGACGGCGAGAGTGTGCTGTTGGGCCACATGCGGCTGAAGGCACGGCCAGAGAAACGGCAGATCATGCTGGTGCTCAGTGATGGCAACCCTGAGTTCACCGGCAAAGCTAGTTCCGAGGTCCGCAACCAACATCTCAGGGATGTCATCGCGCATGCCCAGCGTGAGGGTACGGAGATGATCGGCATTGGCATACAGACCAGAGCGGTCCAGCGTTTCTACGATCGTTATGCTGTCGTGTTTCGCCTTGAAGACTTGGCCGAGGGTGCGCTGGATCAACTGGCGCGTCTGTTGATTGATGACAAGTTCGATGTGACGTCGAGCGACTTGATCAAGGCCCGTCGTCTTGGGTGATCGGGAGCGAGTGACCGTGCGGATGGCTTGGATGCAAGCCCATCCGCAACGCATGTGGCAGATGCGCTTTTGGAAGCGTGTCGGCCAGAGAGTTAAGGCCAAGGGCGTGAAGCACGCCGACTTGGCCAAGGTAAAACACATTATACAGGAGGTTGAGCGTGACTACTGAAACTGAAGAAGTCTCATACGACTTTGTGGTTGATACAATCGTGTCGGTCAAAGCGCCGAAAGGCACTGACCCCGAAACTTTATATGAGGCAGCAACCGAGGAGTTGCGGGAAGCCATACGGACGGGCGGTTACGGTTTGGTTTTCGACAAGATTTACGAGGGGTGAAGTATGGCTATCGCTGAGAAACTGAGGGCCGATGAGAAGATCATCGGCCTGCCACTCACACAGAAAGAACAGTGGTGGTTGTGGCACAAGGAGAACCCAGAAGTTTGGGAGCTGTTCGAACGCTTCACATTTGAGGCGATTGATGCAGGGCACACAAGGCTAAGTCCCTGGCTAATTGTGAACATGATCCGTTGGGAGACGACGGTTAGGACGACGGGCGAGTTCAAAATTAAGAACGATTACATCGCGTATTACAGCCGTTTGTTCATGGCCCTGCACCCAGAGCACGATGGATTTTTTAAAACGAAGAGGATGAAACAAGATGACTAGCACAAAGAGCAAGATTGTAGCGCAGCGCATGGCCGAGCTGGGCTTTGGAGATGTGACGCAGCCAGTGGTGGAGCCAGCGCCAAGGGCAAGGGCCAGACGACAGCCGTCCGGTCTAGCCTCCCCGATGTGGGGCGCAGACGAGCCAGTGGTTGTGAGCAAGGACGACGCAATGACTGAGGAGTTGTTGGATATGTTGGCCGATGATCTGCGCGAGGTGTTCATTGACTGTGCTGATGGTGCGGGGTTCAAGCCCCGCAACAGCGAGAGCGCAGGCGATCTCCGTGGGATGGTGCGTTGGTTTCTGAAGATGCACTTCGTAAAGGCGTGAGTGACTGCCGTCGCCCGTGAGGGCGGCGGCGCATAGTAAGGAGTAAGAGAGATGAGTATATTTATTCGACGGATCGAGACGATCTATGATGGCATGGAGCTGGAGGAGAAGCAGGCGCTGCTCGATTGTCTGTCTGAGAAGGCCAAGGAGGATGGGCTGCTGCACGCCACGACGATCAGCATGACGGGCAGTGGGCCAGCGAAGGTGAGCAAGCCGAAGGGCACATGGAAGGGGCGCAAGCCGTTCTGGTGCAAGACGTTGACCGCATATGATGGTGGGGCGAAGGGCACCGATTGTATCGTTGGTGATTACTTCTTTGACGTGAAGGATGCCGTGAATAGCGGCGGGTATTATGTGGTTGGCTTTCGTGCGGAGCCGAAGAAGTACGCTGTGATGGTGCGTGACGACGGCAGCAACATCACGATGGAGCACGATGGAAGGGACCACGTTTTCGAGGACAGTGACATTGTTGGTGAGTTCAATAGCTTCAAGTCACTCAAGGAATACATGAAGCTGATGGATTTTTAGGGGGTGCGACAAAATAATGCTTGACCTTGCTGTGCTTGGCTGTATCTCTAGGGATACACCTTGCATAGATAGGTGTTATTACAAGGGGGAACATTATGATTGAAAGTAGGATACATGTATCGCCTTTTCCGACCGAAAGAGGAAACGTGGTTTATATCTTGTGCGGTGTGCGATCAGGCTCCCAAGCAAATCAACAAATGCAGCAAATGGTTGCCAGCACAAATCGAAAAGAAACCTGTGGCGGATGTTATGTCAGTGCCAGTGACTGGCAGGACGCGCCGACAGGTCCACCGAGATTTAAGAAAATTAGTTCGTAAATGAGAGACGATAATAATTTTTTTGAAGAGGAGGCGGCGATGTCCGCACAACTGGATCGGATCGAGAGTAAGCTCGATTTCATAATACAAAGAATGAACACCAGCACGACAACACCTATGCCGAAGAAGGCAGTCGCAGACGTGCCAGAAATTGTGGCGCAGGACGTGATGCACATGCTGCACAACTGGACTGTTAAGCAGCACGTATGCTTGCAGATGCTGTTGCGGAGCGCGAGCAACGAGGAAATTGCTGGGCGTATGAGGGTGACGACGAACACGGCCAAGGTGCATGTTCGGACGCTGATGAAGAAGCTGGGCGTGAATAGCCGCAGTGAGATCGTAGCGAAGTGTCTGGTCGCGTACAACGAGGTGAGCGCAGACACTTACATGATGATGACGGGCGGGTTGCCCAAAGATTGGGACGCAAGTTACAGCGAGCCTGATCCCTTTGAGCATTTAGTATTTGGAGAGAAAGGATGAGTGTAAGTTTGAAGCTAAGGCAAGGCGTCTGGCAAGTCGTCGGGACGGTGACACGTCACGACGGCAAGCGGGTTCGTCTGAGGAAGACGACGGGTCACACCTTCCACGAGAAGGCGTGGGCCAACAAGGTGATGGCAGCGATTGTTATGGAGGAGGCGCAGAAAGTTGATGCGCCAGACGATGACACTGGTGTGCGGACGGTGGGAGATGTCATCCGCATGCACGCCGCACGGCCTGATGGGGTGGGGTACTCATGTCAGAGAGCCTTGTCCAGATTTGACCGTGCGTTCGGGTATCGAGAAGTTGGTGATCTTACCACGCTTGAGGTGGATAGATACTTCAGCACCTTGGGCGTTGGAGGGAGTACGATCAGACGGTATATGACCAGCGTCAAGGCTTGCTTCGCCTACGTCAAGGGCAAGGGCGTAACGGTGCCAGACGTCAAGTTCGACAAGCCAAGTGATGGTGATGGGCGCACGCGTTGGCTGGACGTAGAGGAACGTGATCGTTTCATTGAAGCGATGCCGACACAGGACAGCAAGGACGTGGTATCGTTTCTGTTCTTCACAGGTGCGCGGATAGGTGAGGCGTTCGCGCTCAACCACACCGACGTGATGGCGGGTGAGGTGATACTGAGGACACGTAAGGGTTCGAGCAAGAAACTCAGGGCTAGGCGCGTGCCGCTGCATCCGAGGATCAGGCCGATGGTTGAGCGCAGGGCCACGCTGAAGGGTGCTCTGTTCACGAACCAGAAGAAGTGCGGGGTCAGGCGTTGGATTTCGAAAGACCTGTACGAATTTACGTGGCCAGTGATTGATGCGCTGGGCATTGAGGACTTCCGTTGTCACGACATGCGGCACACGTTTGCCAGTCATCTGGTGCAGAATGGAGCGACGCTGAAAGCGGTGGCTGATCTGCTGGGTCACATGTCTCTGACGATGGTAATGCGCTACGCGCATTTGGGTTCTTCTCATCTGTCGAGCACGGTTGATCTGCTGGATGGTGGAAGGGTGTCGTCTGACACAAAATTGGCACACGAAACGAGTGAGAACGTGCGTTCTGTCGAGGATGTTGCCGTCAATCATAGTGAATTAATTGTCTGTAATGAAAGGATAAAACGAGTGGATACTAACGAAATACCCCTTGGTATCGATATGTCAAAGGCTATGTCTCAAGAGAAAGCAACTGCCCTATGGCGGGACAGTGATGACGAAAATACACACCCTCAGAACTACACGCCCGACAAAGAATAAGTCCTTGAAACCCAAGGGGTTAATGCAAGGTGTTCTTGATAATGAGGTAGGGTGTCTGCTTCTGTGTGTCATGGCACAAATTAAGGCACAAATTTAACTTGATAATGACAAACAGGTGTGTATCAATACGGGCTTTAACACACCTAGTTTGTTTTTAGAGTATGGTGATAATAATGTATGAGACAAAGTTAAGTAATGATATAATATTAGAGCGTCTGATGGACGAAGTGTTCGCTGAGTTTGACAAGATGCCAGAGGCCGAGCAGGTCGAGAATATGGATAGGGTGGTCGATCTGATCGCTGCAATAGATAAGATGAGAGGAGAGGGACATGTCGTCCACTGAGCGTAAGGCTGTTGAGGTTGGCAATGTGTATGCCATTGTAGGCGATGACAAATTGCAGGCCGTTGAGGTCGAGTTTAACGATAATTTAAAGGGCACTGATGCGGCTGTGACGGTTCTCAATACTTTGAACGCCAGCCTGCACAACGCAGGCTGGGTGGCAAACAGTGTGATGAGGGTAGCGCAGCGAGATGCACAGGTTCAGCGGGACGGAGATCAGGACGGCGATAACATGGTCGCGAATGATGAGGGAACGGAAGGGAAAGTACCTGTCGCAGGGTGATGTCGCTAGGTGTGTCGGACGCACCCAAGGGGTGGTGTCTGGGCACTTTAAGAAACTCTCACACGCAAGGTTCCTTGTTAAGCTAAAGCAGGGTGGCTGGGTCCGAGGCCCGAACTACCACAAGTACCTGAAGGAGTGGGGCGTAGAGTAAATGGGGGGGCCGAGAGGCTCCCCTTTTTAATTGCCGAAGCCCTCGCGCAAGCCTTTCAACATCTCGTGGACTGTGGGTTTCTTGTCTTTCATGGATGAGTACGGACACTGGAAAGTCTTGACGCACTCGTTCCAGTTGTGCGTTGGGTAGTGCGTGTAGACTGTGCGGTTCGGGCCACGATAGATGCAATTTTTAGTGCCGTTAATTTCCAGCCGTTTCCACAAGTGGCAGGTTACTGTCTCTGGATCGAGCAGACCCGCTAGGGTTAGCGAGACGACGAGGACGGGGATCATACGGCCAATGCGATGAGATACATACCGCCTCCTAGTACCGCGCATATGCCTGTGGCCAATCCCGTGATTGCAAGATTGTTTGCCATTTGGCGCTTGCTCTCCATTGCGGCATATACTGTGCGCTCTCGCTCTGCCCTAATTTTGCGTCTCATGCCAAGCATCTGATCATAGGTGCCTAAACCAAATCTGTAATCCAACATTACGCGAATTTCATATTCAAACTCTTTTAATTTTTTGGCGCGGATCGTGATGTCCATCGCCTCTTGTTCAATCGATGCCTCGCCGTGCTGTTTCTTTTCCAGCCACGTTGTATTTTTGCGCTGTGATTCGGCGCGAGTAATATCAGCCACTGCGCTATACCAAGACCCAAGCTGCTTTGAAACGTCTTCGATTTCACGGCCAGCCTGCAGCAGCATTTTAACGCCTTTATAGGCGGTTGTGGCGGCAGCGTAGGCGCTCACAGGATCAATCATTGTCGCCTCCTTTGGCTGTCACGTTTGCTTTTACGTCTGGCCGTGCCCCGCAAGGGGCAAAGGCCATCAGTCTTCGAGGGTTTCCAAGATGAACCTCTGCTTCATCAGCTCGATGCCAGCGATGGTTGCGTGAACATCGTCGTCGCAGGAGGAGGTGACTAAGCTGCCAGTGGAGCTGCCAGACGAAGAGAGGTAACAGACGGCGAACGCTTTGATGTCTCCGTCTCGCGCCGACTTGAGTAGGTGCTCGGCTGCTGCGATAACTTCTTCTTTATCGTAGACATCCACCCCTATGATCCTTGCTGCTACCTTGTCGTCTGGGTCGTCATTCTTCTGCACTATTCGTAAGTGGGGTGTCGTCATCTTGGTCATCCTCCGTGACGTATCCTTCTGCCTTTAAATAATACCTGTAGAAGAATAGGAGGTCGTCCAATCTGAGCAGACAAAGTGACTGGCCAGTGGGCATGCGGTTCTTGCGATTGATAACGATAGGTATGTCTGGTGATTGCGTCTGTTGAATGTTGCGCTCGGCTTGTCTCATGGCGTCGTGAAAGTTCAGACGTTCGACACGCTTGGCCTCGATGAAAATGCTGGGAGTGCCGAGCAAGTCAGCACCGCCAGACAAGATGCCGATAGCGCCACCGCCAGACAAGGGTGCGCGAGACGAGTGAAGGCCAGTGTACTCGTTGATGTAAGCGGCCAGTTCACGTTCGTAGCCGTCGCCTTTGTTCTTCATTTTACTCATCTGTATGCCCCCGCCTTTTGCGACAGGGCGTGCAGTAGAACCACATGCGTGGTCGCAGCTCTGTTGACTGGCAGTCAAGGCAGGGTCTGTTCCACTGCCGCACATGGTTGTGACGCTTGACTTGGTACTTGGCCCCGTCAAATTCTTGCAAGCCTTCGCGAACTAAGATGCGCTTGATTGTATCCACGCAGCAGCCAATGCGTTGCGCCATGTCAGGATAGGTTTCCATCCAGTGTCGCTCACGCAGCCAGTTACGATCATCCTCGGTCAGTTCAACCCGTGCCATGTGGGCGATTTAGGGTGTCAAAATAAAACTGTCAAGGTGTCATAAAGGTGTTTACTTATCGGGCCAAAAGCGGTACAACGCAGGAGCTTGCAGCGATTGAGTTGCTCACCCTTGGGGGTGATCAACGATTGAGTGAAAGCGAATACGAGTAAGCGTTGTACCGTTATGACTACAAAAAAATCCAACCGAGAAAAATACCCAGAGATCGCTGCCATGATTGACGCGGTCAGACGGCATTGCCCTGACGCAAAGGTCACAGCAATCCGTCCGCACGGCACTACTAAACTTCCAGCCACTCACGAAGCTGACGATTTGGTCGTTGTAGAACCCGACTTATGTCATCGATAGATTTGCCATCAAGCGCCATGTCCTTGGCGCGTTGCTTGGTGGACTTGCTTGAGACAACACAGCGCTCGTCTGTCTTGTTGTTCTGAGCGAACCCGATCCACTGCACACGGTCATGCGCGTCACTCCACTCACGCACCTTGCCGTAACGAACCTCCATCACCATGAACAGGCTGAAGTCTGGAGCCAGCTTGGCTGACAGGCTCGGCCATACTGGACGCTCGTAGCTGTCGTCGTGGATAGCAGCGTTCTGTCTGGCCGTATCCTCGTCCTGATAGACTTGCGTCACCCTGATCTGTGTCTCCAGCACGGTAAGCTGGTTCGTGCTTCCCGCCTCTCGCCCGACACCACTCTCGCTTGGCTTGTTGCTGTGGTGAACGAGGATGACGGCGTACCCAGCATTTCTCAGCCGCACGGCCAACTGGTTTACCTTGGCCCACTCGTCTGCCGAGTTTTCTAAAAGACCTGGATAGGCTGTGCGTAGAGTATCAATCACTACAACGTCAGGTTTAATGGCGTCCACCCATCCTTGCAGTTCTATCAGCCCCTCCTGCGTGCGTAAGTTCATCTCGACGTCGTCAACAAATGGCGTCCAGATTTGCAGGCGGTCAGCAGTGTTGCCATGTATCTGCCGCATCTCAAGCAGACGTCTGGCGATGGTGGACATCCCCATCTCAAAGTCCATATACAGCACCTTGGCTGGCGTCATTACCTCGAACGGGCCGAAGTATTTTTTACCAGCGGCCAGTGCAGCCATAGCATTCTGAACGAACATCGACTTGCCGTGCCCACTGTACCCATACACCTGTGTGATTGAGGCTGGAGGTAGCCAAGGCTCGATAAGATACTGACGTGCAGAGCTTTTTTCTATCATCTCCTCTGCGTCTGACATGACAATGAGCTTGCGCGACCGACCGCCTCCGTTCTCTTGCGCTTTCTCCTCCTCAATTTTCTTTCGATGGACGTACTCACCTTCGCTGTTGAAACGCTCTGGATGGTTGCGCTTCTCCGACTGCTCCATGCTGCGACATGTCGCTTCGAACTCAGCTTCGGACAAGAACTCCTCAAAAAATTCTCGCATAAAAGCGTAGCCACGAACGCGCAGTTCAGGGCCAAAGTTCCCCTCCATTATCTGCTCGGAGACATACTTCATTACCCGTTCGTTGCGCCCGTTACCCACACCCGATGGTATCTTTAAAGTTGTAGGGTACGTCTCGCGCACATACTTAGCTGTCCGATCCCACTCACTGATGAACTCGTCAGGGTTGCGTGCAACCACCGTCGAAAGGTCGAGTGTCGCGAATGAAAAGCCCTCATCTTCATCCTTAATCGTGGGCGTCCAGTCCTCCCAAGGAGGCATCTCGTCTGGGTCTAGCGAGTATCCAGCGGCTATGTCCCAAGTGTAATTGTTGGAGGGTGGGCACAGTGCATAGCTGCCGTCGCCACGGAAATCCAACCCGTCAATACGCGGCCAGTCAGCGCCGCGTGAGTTGACCCCTGCCCTTGGCCCCCGACGCACGCCGTCTCGCGGGTGTTGGAAGTACAGGTGATGGCCGCGCTTAGTCTTGACGCGAAAGGGTGACTTCATCCCCGCGTCAAAGGCTGCGTGCAACGCCTCTTCGTTATCGCAGTCAACAACAACGACGCCTGACAACGCGCCAGTGATAAGGGCAATAGGATCGTGCGGGTTATCCGTCCACCACGTCTCGACCTCTGCCTCGCTGGGCAGCGTCTCTTGGTATTGTTTCCACTTGATGCGTGGTCGCTTCGTCTCAGGTTTACATGGGATAACTGACCAACCCAGATCGAGCATCTCCAGTGCTGCGTCTAGGTTGCTCATTCAGATTTCTCCTCGAAGTATTGGTTTATGTCGAGAAGCGGGTGCGTCTCTTTGATCCGCTCAAGTATCGTCGTTCGGATACTTCCACGTCTGATCCACGCATAGGGCTGCGTTCGCACCACTCCTGTTGCTTCGGCCACGGCAGCGGCCCCTCCCAAGTCATTGATCAATCGTTCTATGTTTAGCTGTTTCATTTTTTTTCCTTTTGGGTGTTGCACGGGTGTCACTCTTGGGATACATACGGAAGGTGTCAACGAGCGTCAATGATGCCGCTCAGAAAAAATAGAGGAACATATGAAATTTAAACCAAGCAGCACGGGAGCGCTGATGAGCAGCGGGTCGCACAAGACGATGCTCTACTCGCATCATGGCTTCGGCAAGACCTACCAATGCAGGTTCTTCCATAAGCGTTACGGCAAGGGTCTGATCGTCAGCGGCGAAGCTGGCCTCAAGTCCGTTGAGGACGTGGACATAGACTACATCCCGTTCACGAGTTGGGACGGCCCATGCGACGAGGAAGCTGGAACATACAGCTTCATGCAAATCTTCAAATGGCTTACGCACCCTGAGTTTCTAAAGACGCAGGGGTACAACTGGGTGGCTATCGACAGCCTCACCGAAGTGTCTGACCGACTGATGGAGCATCTTGAAAAGGTACATGAAGGCAGCAAGAACGGCTTCGAGAAGTGGGGCGACAACTCGCGCATGATGACTGGCGTACTCAAGCAGATACGTGATCTGCCAGTGCATGTGTTCGTCACCTGTTTGGCCAAGGAAGAGGAGGATGCCAACGGCGTCACTCAATACTGGCCGCTCGTTAAAGGTAACGCGGTTGCCAAACACATCCCTGCAATCTTCGACCACGTATTTGCTGGTGTCCGCACCACTGAGCAAGCCGAGAGCGGACCACCAAAAGTGGTGCGTTGGTTTGCGACAGACGAAGTGTCTGGCTGGCACGGCAAGACGCGTGACCCCCAACAAACATTGGCAGCGGTAGAGCGCTGCGATGACGTAACCGAGCTGTTAGCTCGCATGGCAACCAAGAAAAAAACTAAGGAGGATAAAGCAGCATGAGCTTTGATTTCGGAAAACTAGACCTGTCTGGCATAGATGCTGACAGTGGGCCAACATCCAGCCGAATTGAAGTCGGCAACCACAACGTCAAGATCACCGACGCTGCGGTGGAGAAGTGCTCCAACCCAGCGCACTCTCGTGTGCGTGTTCACTTCGCGGACGATGGCGGCAAGACTATACTTAACGACTTTAATGTCGTGAACGGCAACCCCAAGGCCGTTGAGATCGGACTGTCTCAGCTCAAGTCTTTACTTGAATGTGCCAAGCACCCAACGCCCAACAACCCGAAGGACATTAGTACACTCAAGGGCTTGTCGGTGCAGATCGACGTCCGCATGGGGCGCAAGCGTGACAACGGGGATCAGTACCCTGAGATTAAGGCGTTTCTTCCAGTCGGTGAAACGTCAAAATCCATAGATGACGAAATCCCGTTCTAATGAAAATCGTCACTGCGGCAGACATCGTTGAGGCTATCGATGTCGGCTACAAGCAGACGAAGATACAGCGTGCGAGAGAGTACATAGGTGCGAGTGGCGTTGGGTCTCCCTGCGACGCAGCTCTAGCCTATAGCTTGCGGGGTTTCCCAGAACCTCAGATCGCCGCTCGGACCCAGCGCATCTTTGCGCTGGGCCACATACTCGAAGACGTCGTTGTCAAAGACCTCAAGGAGAACGCAGACGTCCGCGTGTTCGAGGTTGATGGGCTGACGGGCAAGCAGCACAGCTATCGGCTGTATGGCGGTCACGTCTCCTGCCACATGGACGGACACATTGAGACAGACGACGGGGTACTGCGCGTCCTCGAAATCAAGTCCATGAACCACGCCAGCTTTCAGAAATTTGTAAAGCACGGCGTGAAGAAAGCGCACCCGAAATATTACGACCAGCTACAGATGATGATGGGAATGTCTGGCTTCGAAGAGGCCGTGTTCATCGCAATCAGCAAGAATACCAGCGAATACCACTGCGAGTTCGTGGAGGCCGACAGCATCCAGTACGCCTACCTGATGGCGCGTGTCGAGCATGTCATGTCTGGCCAAGCGGCCAAGGTATCCGACAAGCCAGACGACTGGCGATGCAACTTCTGCTTCAAGAAGGGCGTGTGCTGGGAGGGACTAGAAGTCGAGGTGCGTTGCTCAACGTGCTCCTTCGCCTTCCCGCGAGAGGACGGCGGCTGGCAGTGCGACAAGCACGACAGGCAGTGCCACAAGCCCTGCGATGACTACGAACTTTACCGACCAAAGGAGAAGGGGATGTGATCGAAAGGATGACCTTTGCGGAACTACTAGACGAAAACAAGCGGCTCAGAGAGGCACTAGAGACCATCTCACAAGTCGCAGCAATCAGCGACGGGGCGCATTGGTATGCCCTGATTGCAGAAGAGGCATTAACAGGAGAGGCAAATGAAACACGACGGAATGTTCGGCCCCGCGCCGACAACGACAATAAAAAAACCAAAGACTAAAGGAGATTTCCTTGATGAAGCCAAGCGCCTCATCGAAGGGGATCGCGCCGAAACTTATGGTGACTTTGTTGAACTGCACAGGAAGATCGGCAAGCTCTGGGCGGTCGTCTTGGGTATCAACATCACAACCACGCAAGTTCTGATGTGCATGGAGATGGTTAAGGTTGGCCGCAAGATTGCCAACCCAGATCACGTGGACAATCACGTCGATAGTATGGGCTACGCCGCACTTCTGGCCGAGCTAGTGGAGAGGAATAAAAAATGAACATAGACAATCTCACGCCAAGCCAGCGCTGGCAGCGTGTCTTGGACATGGCCAAGGCAGAAAACGAGGCGATGCGGGAAGACTTCCCAAAAATCGGCTATAACTATGGGATAAAAAGGCAAAGCCACAACGGTGGTCGCCCAACCAAAGCAGAGGAGACTGCTCATGCGAGCCGAGCTAACCCCCGCTGAAAAATCTGAGCTGTCTTTCCTCAAGAAGATGGTCAACACCAAGCAAGACGCAGCGTATAGTCATAACCCTTTGTCGTCTGCGAAGATGGACTTGTACTATGCGCGAGACGAACTGAAGGAGTACGTCAGTGTACTGCGGCGCAAAGGCCGCAGTATCTAGTTAGTCTGAGAGCTGAAAATGTGGCCCGTCGATAAATGGGCGTCTTGCCTGTGAGCGACGGGTGTCCACATAACTCAGCATCGCGTGCTCCATCGTACCATCGAAGTCCGCTATGTCTGGCACCGTCCAAGCCGCGCCCCAGACAACGCCTTTTACGCCAAACTCTTTCGCACTAGCCGCTATGCTATCAGCCACTTCGTCATACACAGAAATTTCCCAAGAAGGACGAGAGCCAATGTAAGCCATCAGGTCCACAGCTTTGCCTTCGAGGTGGCGTGATTTCATGGTTTGGCTGGCACCTTTTGCTACTAACAAACGCTGCTCTTCAATAGTCCTCAGACCACAGATGACCCCGAAGTCTACTTTTGTCTTGGTTATCGCCAGCCTGACTACGTCTTGCAGGCGAGGGTCAACGCGTTCCAGCCTATCTAACGATCTCTGAGATAATCCGAACATCTAACTCTTCCTCTTCTTTTATGGCGGGCATGTAAACTAGAACGAACGCATCGCACTCAGGGCACGACAGGTTCGTGACCATCATGTACTCATGGTCGTCTTCGCAATCGTGATCACCGCCCCAGATCAGATCGCTCTTGCAGTGCCAGCAATTCATCTTCGTCTGGCTCCTATCAGCTCTCGCTGCCGTCTGATCTCTTCACGCTGGCGCTCAAGCAAGACGAACTGCTTGTCTGCATCAGATGGCATGGGGAGTTTAACGACCTTCATTTCTTAAAGAACGTGGTCGCACCACGTATCCCAAAGCTCGCAGCGACGCAGCACCCCCATGTGTAGATGAACCAGTCGGGCGCACGACTAAGAGCCTCGAAGCCATCGAAGACTATGGCCTGTCCCCGTGGCCCGCAAAAACAAAGGATCATGGGTATCGACATCAAGCCTAAAATATACTCGTCTTTAAAGCTGTGCTTCGATCCTTCGGCCATGATCTTTTCCCAGTTGGCCTCGCTCTGGGCTTGGGACATAAGTATTTGGCTTTTGGCTTCAGCCTGCGTAACCTTGATCTTCGTCTCGGCTGCTCGTGTCTCGACCTTCCCTTGCAACCAAGTGCCAGCAAGATTAGCGAGTGGTCCTATCAGTGCTTGTATCATTTTTCATGCCCAACCCATGTTGCGAAAGCTCCTGTCATAGCTCCGGTTACGACTGACACGACTGCTGCGTGTTGTGACGAAAGAGTTTCGGCTGTAATGGCAAATTCAATGACGCGGATGTAAACTATCGTCATCACCAGCATCATCAGACGAGGCATGATCTTCCACGCCAAAATTTTCTCCATTGCTAAAGTCATGTCTTACTCCTCATCCCCATGATCCGTTAAAACTTCCACTGAACCCGCCGCGACCGCCAGACGAACTACTTGGTTCGCCTACTGCTGCGTCGGTTGCGCTTTCTCGGAACGCTCTTATGCCACCAAGCACGGGAACTCTGGTAACAAACTCACGGACGCCTGACCGTTCCTTCGCATTACTTTCTGGCGTTGAATTGAGCATCGCATCTTTGGCACCGCCGAGCATGGTGAACGCCGAGTTGCCAAGCCCGTATGTCGGGCCGAGCAGAGACGACCAGACGCGCTGCTGCCCGTAAGCTCCGTTATCCATCTGACTGGCCGCTGAGTGTACGATGTCTGCGATAAGGCCGAAGCCGCCCATGACCATAAGCCCTTCGAGATACCAGCCGAGAAAGTCCTGCTCGTTGCCGTGAACTTTCTCGTCATATCCCGCAAACTTCATGGCGTTCCGCACGCGCACGTCTGCCGATCTTTCGTCTTCACCGCCACGCATTTGCACGACGTCCTTGATTGCTGCCGCTCCTGCACCAGCGGCAGGGCCAAGTGACAGGAAGTAGAGAAGTGGTTTGATGTTGCGCGGTTGGCCGCTTTTAGGGAACGCTTCCCGCAGTATGTGGCCAGACATGCGGCCCATCATCAGTGGAAAACTCTTGAGCTGGAAGGCCAACGCGCCGAGCGGCGTCTGCGCCCAGATCGGCACGTCGTCTGCGTTTGGCTGAAACACGCTTTCGTTCGCGAACCGCAACACACCCATGCGAAGGCTCTTGTCTGTCTCAAGTAAGCTCTTGTCTGACAGTGAGACGCCACCCATCGACTGTCCCATCGCATACTTTTCTAAGCCAAACTGTTTGAGCTGACGGTAGGCAATCTTGTAGGCACGAGGCTGCTGTTCAAGTGTGGCGCTTGGATTGTAGCTTTGCACCGTCTTGAGTTGGTAAGTCTTAAAGGCTTCATGCCCTACAGCCCCAGCCATCTGGCGCATCATATCCGTCCAAGGCGTCAACATCGTAGCGTTAAAGAAGGCGTTTGAATACTTGCTGTCCACGCCGCCGTACATATGAACCATGCGGTCGTGGACGATGTTTTCCATTGCAACGCCGACATTTTTCATGGCCGTGGCATAGGCTGGGTCTTGCAAGTTTTTGATGCCTTTCGCCCACGCCCCGAACGATCCAGCTCTAATCAGGGGCAGGACCACATCACCCAGTGAGGTTAGTGTGGTAAAGCCCAGCAGAGAGACGTTGTTGATCGAGCGCAGCGTGCGGCTGGTACGCAGGGCGACCTTACCGTTCGCAACACCCCCATTGATTGGCTGCTTGCGTGCAACGCGCATGGCGTTCTCTAGGAAGCCGTGCTCGTCATTCGTCATTGGTGTAGCCACACCCTTAAAGTCCTCAAGGGCACCCATGATTGCGTCAACTCGGCGTTCATACGTCTTGCTGATCGCGCCACTAGACGTGGTGACGGCTGCACGCATGAGCATGTCTCGTGCGATTGGCCCACCAGCGGGTGAGTTGTAGACTTGGATCAGGGCGTCAACAAACTTGGGTGCTGCCTCTGGCTTGGTAGCGAAGGGCATGAGCGTGCCCTCTTTAAGATCGACCTCAGTCACGCCTTCGCCGCCATCAACTACGCGGAAGTTCTTAACGTATTCCTTGTTGGTACTGAGTAGCTTGGCAATGCCCTTGGCACCACCCTCAGACGCCGCGATGTAGTCAGACACGCCGTGGCTGTTTAGGCCAAACTTCTCAACGTGAAGCAGGCGACGCGTGCTGGCTTCAAACGACTTGATCAGCATCGCTTCAAGATTGTTTTCGAGGAAGCCGTCCAGCGCCTCCATAGCCCGTGGGTACTTCTCAAGCTCGATCATTCTGCTGTAGTCCAGAGACGACGCCGATGGGCTGGTGGACGAGCCACGAGACGACGAGCCTTGCACGCCATCCTCTGCATCGAGATTGGCCAGCTTGTCGTACATGCTGTCAACAAACTCTTTAAGTTCGTCTTGCGTGAACACGACGCCAGCGGAGGTTTTTTCCTGACGATAGTATTCAGCCATGCCCATCTTGAAGCCAGTCTCGTTTTTGCGAATTGTTTCTGGCTTCCAGATGTGTGGGACGTAATCTCGTCTGAAGCCCACGAACATTTCTGCTGCTCGCATACGCTCATGCTCGTCGTTGAACTCTTTGCGTATTCTGTTTGCAACCATCTGCTCGTCTGCGCTCAAGCGGCTGAAGTACGTGCTCGTTGGGCCAAAGCGCAGTGCTTTAACGATGCGGCTATGGCTGTCTGGCTGCGCCGCTTCCTTGCCGTATAGGCCAGCGTTGCGCTTGCGCCACGTCTTGAACTTACCGTCTGCGTCAGGCAAATCCTTCATAGCCTTGTGCAGTGGCATAAACTTGGACGCAAAGGCTTGGCTGTTATCTGGAAAGTGCTGCTTGTACCAGCCACCCAGCCAGTTCATACCCATTGTTTCCATGCGGCCAGACTGGGACTTGAGAAAGCCGAGGGGTCCGAGCTTGCGTACCGCTTTTTCTTCGCGTGGCGACAGCGTGCGTTCGCGCATGATGGAACCCATCGCATCAACCAGATCGGTTGGTGTGCCCTTCGCTTCCAAATCGTCTAAGAACTCGGTTGCTTTGTTGGGGTCCAGACTGTCGATGTTTCCTTCGACCATTTCTGTGACGACTGCGCCGTTGAAGCCAGCGGGTGAGGTGCCCGTATCGCGGAAGTACATGCGGGCATCGTCCTCATCAAAGAACTTAGCTTCGATATGTTTGGCCTGCTCTGGGTTGAAGAGCAGGAACGCGTCGTACACCTTCTGCGTGCCCGCTCTGAGGCCATCCTCGCTCATGTCGCCAAATGCTTCACGCTCGGTCAAGGTGTTCATGTGGGTGGTCTTTAGGCTGTCGTAGCCCATGTCCTCAAGCATACCGTTCACTGACGCCTTGGCCTGTGTGCGGGACACGCCTGTGTCTGCGTAAAGATCAGCCAGCATGTTGTAAGTTCTGTCTCCGTTAAAGCCAGTTTGAGGCATCCCGACGATCCGTTTCTCAAGGTCAGGCTGTGTATATACGCCGTCGTCAATGAGCTTGCGGAAGATTGCCTGCATGAATGGCTCGTCCAGCCCGTGCTTAGTTGAGCTGGAGAAGTCGGCGGTGTTCATCATGCGCGTGTAAAGCGGCATGACCAGCGGCTCTGGCACGATGCCGTATCGATCCATCAGGTCATTGATGACTTCCTCAGTGGACAGAAGGTCATCTATCTCCTCGGATATGTCGGACTTGGTTCTCGTGAATTGCTCTCTTTCGTAATTTATGAGCGATACGCTTTCTTCGTCCAAGTCCTCCATGCGAATACCACCGAGCATGCTGCCTTGCTGCTGGTTGTAGTCTTCAAGTATGTCGCTTGCTTCGGCATAATCCCGACGCTTCTGTGAAAGAAGAGACCTGACCTCTCCCAACTCCATAGCTGCTTCGCGCAACTCTTCCTTTACTTCGTCTGACGCCTTGGACTTGTTGATCATAGACGTCATTGCACCGATGGTGGGTCGTCTGGCGTAGACGCTGTCCAACGTCTGGGCGTCTGGCGAGATGTATATTCCCGGCCCGTAAGCGCCGCCCCCAGGAGACATGACGACGTCTGGGTTCGTCTGTCGGTTAAACGCGCTGCCATTTGGAGTGGCATGGAAGTAGGTTATCGGGCCATCTTCGTTTTCGCTGAACTTGCCACCGCCCGTGTACTTCTTGATGCGGGCCAGACGTGTGCCTGTTGACTGGCGCAAGACATCATTGGCGTACTGACCAGCATATGTCGGTGACACTGCCCTGTTCCTGCGGCCAAGTGAGGCGAAGGGTGCCTTGGACGGCTGCTCGAACATGTTGCCGTAGAACATGAGGCGACGGAAGTTCTGCTTCACAGTCTTGCGGCCAATGAGACCATTGACGATGTACGCAACGTACTCGATTGCCCTGTCTATGGCAGAGTGGAACGAGTTCTTGAGGGTCAGAGAGGCCATGTCACCACCGTTCAAGGCTTTGAGTATGTCGCCTCTTGCTACGCGCTCGCCCATAAACTTGGTGAGGTTTTCCGCAAACCATTCCTCTGCAAGTATAAGCTCCTTCTGTGCCTCACTTGCATCTGGGTATTTGCCCCCATAGTCCTTGTTGATGCGCGTCTTCAGCCCGTCATCTGCGCTGCGATACAGCTCAACAACCGCGTCCATTTCCTGCTTGGGAAGCATGCCCGCACGGACTACTGTGTGCGTGATCTCGTGGATTACGTCGAAGGGGTTGGTGTTCCCCTTGGTTAGGCCAATGGCCAGACGTCGGCTGTCCGAGCGGAGCTTCTTGAACTGATCGCCACGGAAGTCCATTGCCACGTTCTTCATGCCCATCGGGTCAACGCCAGCGAGACGAGCCACGTCTGAGGCGTCCATGATGTTGGTGTCATCCAGCACGTCTCGCGTGCCCTTGCCCATCAGATTGATCATCCGATAGGTCATCGTCCTCTGAGTGTAGTTCACCTTCGGGTCGCGGTGCGTAAGATAGGAAAGAATGTTGCGGACATTGAACGGTGCGCTGGGCGGTATGCCAGCCGACGTGTACGTGCCTGCGCCATGATCGACTTCGGCTTTTATTCGCTCGCGGACGTAGCGGATTTCTAAATGCTTGGGAGCCTTTGTGTTTGGGTTGTTCTTCTTAAATTTCCTGCGCTGCATAGTCGTTGTGTTGTAGTAAAGCAGCATGTCGATGGTGTCGCTGTCGCCACCGTCGATAGCCTCAAACAATAGCGCCTGCTTTTCATTGGCACTAAGGCGCGATATTTCCTGCGGAATATCAAGAGGCGCGACGTTTGCGCCTCGCACATGGCCCTCATAGGCGTTGTTGTCTCGCTCATACATCATCCAAGAGATTTGCTCTTGGCGGCTCTTGTCTGTGGAGTTGGCTCTGAACTCTTCTTCAAGCTGCCGCTGATCCATAACTCGCAGCTTTGATGTGTACGGGTCGTCGCCTGCGGAAACCTTTTTCTTCAGTCCTTTTTCTTTGCCAGTGAGAGCATTTTTTATAGCGTCTGCCTGCCGCTTTTTCGCGTTGCTATGCTTAACTATCTGCGTCTCAACCAGCTTGTTCTTCTTGCTCTTTTTCGTAATCACCCTGAAGGGACTGGATAGTTGGCTCCCGTTCTCAGCGGTAACATATGCGGCCTTGAGAATGTTTTGTGCAAGCTGGATCGAGTATTCTAGGGTTGTGAAGTCTTCGTTGACAATCTTGCTTGGGGGTCTGGCTGTTGGCGTGAATTTCTTATGACCCTCGTAGAACGCGTCAATCAAAGCGCCTGCAACCTCGGACTGGTCAGCCTCGACCCGCCAGCCCTCTTGCTCGTTAGTCGAAAACTCGGCGTCACTGATGCGATTTTCTACCAGCCCATTGTTGCCGTTATAAATCATTTGGTTTAGGTCAGCGAACCGCTGAGTGTAGATGTCTTTGTACCGCTTAAACGGCATCAGCGTGTTGTCTTTGTAGAACGCCTTTGCTCCGTAAATAGCTTTATCAGAACGCGGCCCAACATTAGCAACGATGCCTGCGTAGACGCGCCTTAAATCATCGAACGCGTTGACAACGCGTGAAGCGCTGCCGTCACGGTTTGGTCCGTATGCGGTGATCGCTTCTCTAATGTCGTCTTCTGCTATTTGGAGCTTTAGCTGGTAGCCCTTGTAAACGACGCCCGCTTTACTTGACGGCTCTTTGAAGTCATCGAACTTGCGGTAGTGCATCTCACCGTCTGGCAGCACCTTGGCAAAGATCGGCTCAAGCTCTGGATCGATTGCTTTCTTAGAGAAGTATCTGTCGAACACTCCTTTAATAATGCCGCGCAACTTGGCCCAAAAAGACTTGTCCTTGAAGTGGCCAGCCGAGCGGTTCTCTAGCGCCCACGATGTGAAGTTGTCAGCAAAGATGCGACGCGCTGCGCCCGATTGGTTAGGCTTGTAGTCCTTCATAGCGGCCAGAAGAGTTGTGTCTCCGCTGGCAATCTGCCGCTTGAGCGCACCCCAAAATTCCAGACGATCCTCTGGCGTCATTATGTTGTCGTATGCCCACGACGCTGTCTCGCGCAGGAGCATGGGTGTGCGTTCACCCTTGTCTGCCGTCACAAGCTGGTCAGTGCCTTCGATCTTGTTTGTCTTGGGGTTGTACTGGAAAGTGCCAGACGGCTCGTCAAAAGCAGGGGCTTTAGACATGTCGCCGCCAAGACCCTCAATCATCCGCGCCGCAGCAACGCCTTCCTCTGGCGATACCTTGTTGAAGATCGTCTGGATTTCTGCCGCTACTTCTTCGCGGACACCAGCAGGCTTGACGTAACCCTCTGGTATCTCGCGTCTCAGCACCATGTGCATCTGTTCGAGGTCAGAGATAAGGACAGCCATCTCGTTCTCGGTCTTTGGTATTGGTGAGTTCTCTGCTTTGGATATGTAGTTGACGATCTGAGATGCACTCAGGCTCTTCATGTCCTTCACTGGCTTGGTCGAGAAGCGGTCTATCGCCAGTATCTCTTGCTCGGTTAGGTCGGACTTGTTGATTGGTATTTTGCCCAGCCCCTCAGACGACATGGGGAACCCACGGCCAGTGGCATTGCCTGACATGAATACGCCGCCCAGTGGCTGGAACTCCACGCCGTCCACAGGGATAAAGTCTTCTGCGATTTCGTTAAAGAGCCGCGTCTTTGCATCGACCGTCATCGTGTCGCTAAGGCGGTGACGTGACTGCACATACTTCACCTCAAAGTTCTCGATGCCCGCCTTGCCCGCCAGACTTTCGAGCGTGACGTTATTGGCCGCTTGGCGTGGGTGCATAATGCGGATGTCGGAGGGGTCTTCTTTATGCTTGATGATCGCCAGACGCGTGCCATTGGCAGGGTCAAGAAGTGTCTGAGCATTGGCCAGAGGCACACCGATTGGTGCCAGCCCTCTGTCTGGACGGCTTAGATCGTCCATGACTTGACCGTCAACAGAGCTGTCTTTCGTCTCTGTGACTGCTGGTCTGCTGTCTTTCTTGAGAAGGCTCGGATCACGCTTAATCAACACGGTCTGCGGGCTGTCGTATGTGCGCTGTGTCTTGCCGTCTGCGAATACAACAGTGCCCTTCTTGACTGTGCTTGGCTTGCCAGACAGCCTGTTCACGACTGTGCTTCCTGTGGCTTCAAACCCAATGATAGTGGGCAGCTCTTCTCGTGCTGGGACTGGTTTTCCGCCGACGAATACGATGTCTCCCACGCCCACCTCTGTGGAGGCTGTGGCTTTAATTCCAGCGACCGTGGGTTTCGCGTCTTTCGCGCCAATCATCTTTTTCGCAGCGGCAGGGTTCGGTGCCATTTTTGTGCGAACTAAGTGCTCTGCAAGCGTGGTCTTGCGGGCATTAGCGGCCATGTTGTCGGTGGACCTCTGGATCGCTTGACCTTCCTCAAGGTAACTTTCGCCCATAAAGAAGTCTTCGCCACGTTCGAGCAGTGTCTTGTGTTCTGTCCTCGATTGGTCGGCCTTGTTTAAACGTGCCCCGCCACGGAGCATTGCGATGACCCTGCCATTCTCGTTACGGCCAGCGCCTACGAGTTCAGACGCGCCCTCGATAGCAGAGGCGGTGCCCATGCGACGTTGCTGTGCAGCGTAGGCTTGGGGGTCCAGACGAACCTTGCTCATTACGTCACGGATCGGAACCTTCTGGCCACCAATACTGACAGTAGGTATCTGCTCTGCGGGTAGGTCGAGTTGGTCGTAGTGATCTTTTGCTATAGCCAGCTTGGCTAGTCTGTTTGCGGTGTCGCTGTCAAAGCCGCTGGCTTTGCCATCTTCTGGCTCCATTAGCTTTTTAGCGTAGTCGCGTATCCGTTTGGTTTGCGACGCGTTCGGCTTAAAGTCCTTGACTGCCCGCTCGGCAAGCTGGGTCATCTCGTCCAGCTCGGTCTGCTCTGCTTTGTTTTTGGCGGTGAAAGCGTCGTACATAGCAAGTATGGCGTCTGGGTCTTCGACGTCTGCACTCTCCAGCTCAAGCGCAAGTTCCGCACGCACGTTATCTTGCGGTACATCATCGCCCATCTGATCGAGGTACTTGATCAGGAGGTCTTCATTTTGCATGGCCGCTGGGCTGACGGTTGCTCCTTTGGCTTCGACGGCCTTTTGTATTTGTTTGAGGTTAATGACGTTGTTGCTGTTGGGCACGATGTCATTTATCGTCAACCCTTCCTCTGTCATTAGCTCTGTCGCTTTTAAATACTTTGTCCCTTTAGTGGAAAGAAAATTTACATAAGGTTTGTCTGGTGTGGCCTCTTCTTCCGTCTTAGCGAAACGGGCGAACACACTCTCATCTCCATTTGCTCTAGCCGCCACAATGGCGGCGAGTTCGGAGGCTTGACTGGCTGGCTCTGGAGCTGCTGGAGCTGCTGGAGCTGCTGGAGCTGGCTTCTTGCCACCGACCGCCTTTGCCAGAGCTGCGCCGTCCTTTGCGGATTGAGCACGTATATCAAAGAGCTTCTTGGCTTCATTGAGTTCTGGTACGCCAATGCGGTTCTTGTCGTTCGGCTTGGCCAGATTTAAAATCTCGTCGCCAAACCCTTTGTTCTCCATGTGCTTAACGCCACGGCTTGTAAGGTTAGGCACTTCAGGTGTGGCGTCTTTGTCTGTTGTGGATAGTGCGCGACGTTCCACAGGAACGGCGGGCGCGTCAGGAGTTTCGACCTCTGCGTCCAGACGAGCCTCGGCTTCTGCGTCTGGGGCTTTGGCGGGAGGGGTCTTTACCGCTGGAGTAACTGGCGCTGCGGCGGCTTTAGTGTCGTCTTTCTTTTTACCGACGGCTGCTTTTTTTATGTAGGGAAGTTGTGAGGTTCTTTTACCTTCAGCGTTTTTAGGTTTAGACACACTTCCGTCTGCGCGTAGCGTGACGGGGATTTCTCCGCTATCCACCATTGCCATAGCTTCGTCTACAGTTACGCCAGTACCGTCTAACTGCGATGCTAGTTCTATCATTTGAGCGTGACTTAGCTTTGCTTTTGGCTTCGCTGGAGTGGCTGCGGCTGCGGCTTCGGTTGCCGCTGTGTCTGGGCCATCTGTCTCGGTAACGACTGTAGTCTCTGTGCCTGTTTCCGCGTCTACGGTCTTGGTCTCTTTTTTCTTTTTGACGGTCGGCGCGGATGCGGCCTCACCGCCAGTGGTGACGGGGCCAACAGGGGCTGCTTGAGGCGGCAAACCCGCGACGGCTTGGTCGGCTAATGTCTGTGTTTGGTCTACCGTTGGCTGCGACGCGTCGAACGCCTCTTGTTCAGCCGCTGCTTTTGCTTTGTCAGCCTCGCCCTCGATGCGGCCAACGCGGGTTCCATACGCTCCCGTGGCAGTGCCGATCACACCGCCTACGCCTGCACCCAAGACTGCGCCGAGGCCAACAGCACGATTGAACGCCGCTTGGTCGAAGCCCTCTTGCAGCCCAATGTCCTGCTTGTAGGCTTGCTCGGACGCGTTGATGATTGCCTCTTGGCCAGCGGAGATTGCGCCCTCACTCACGGCGGCAGCGCCAGCTCCTTTGAGCGTTGAGCTTACTGGTGCTGCTTTCCCAGCGGCCACGGCAGTACGCATTGCGCCTTGTGATATTCCCTTCGCGGCGAAGCCGCCGATAAGATTGATTGGATCGAGCAGGACAGACGTCGCGATGTCGCCCGCCGCGCCGAGGCCACGTCCACCTTCTTGGTAAAAGAACGGTAGGCCATCCCACACTTTGGACAGACGAGCGTTGCGTGACTTTTCGTCTGTGCTTGTGCCGCCGCCCTCATAGTAGCGCTGGGCTGCACCCAGCGTGTTGAGCTGCGCCCAGTTCTCGTCTGAGTAAAACTTGTCTAGTAGTTCTTCGTCTGTCAAATTGCCGTAACGGCCACGAAGATCGTTTAAAAATGCTGGGTTCTTTGTGACCGTCTTGCGGTCAAAGTTGTCGGCGTATCCCATCGAAGGGCCGGTGTCGGCGGCTGCTTCTGTAGGTAGGTCAAAAGATACTTTAGGTATGTTAAAATCCATGTCGGTACTCCAGTTTCCGAATGACTTCAGAATACTGGAGCAACGTCAGGGGGTCGTCCCTACTGGTAGGGGGCCATTATTAGTTTGATCATTTCGTCAATTAGTTTGCTATCGTTGTTGTTGCCTATAGTGTTGAAAGCCTCATAGGTGTTTTCTCCAAGATCAGCTACACTGCCTTTAAGAAGCTCCTTGAGATCGGCCACAACGTACTCTGCTTCTTGCTTGCTCGCAGGTCTGGGAAAGTTAAGGGTTTCATTGTTGTAAATTCTTTGCAGGAGAGTAAATGCCACCGCGTTGCGATCCATAAAACTCATTGTTTGAGCAGCGTCTGTTAACTCGCTTCGCGCCTGCGCGATACCAGCTTCGTTCTCAGCGTTCCGCTCCGTTGGGTTAAGGTCTGGTTCCACAACGGCTGGTTCAACAACGGCTGGTGAAACTTCTGTCGCTGCGTCCACGTCTGCTGCTTCTCTAATTTCATCAATTTGCCACCTCTCTGTCACATTGAATTGCTTTGCAATTTGCTCGTCAGTCATTCTGCTGACGTCAACGCCCACATCTCTTCTTGGAGGTGCTGCGGCAAGAGGTGGATTGCGGGCGAACGGCCCTGACCGTAACGGCCCTTCGATATTTTGAACGCCGCCTGCTGTTTGCCCGTCCGCTTGAACTGGCGCTATGGGCTGCGCTTCAACCACAGGCGCTTGCACGCTGGGCCTGTTGAGCATGTCCTCTTGGGCTTTCATGCTGATCTCTTCGATCATCTTGTTGATCGTTTCTATTACCGTGCCGTTCTCCAGAGACCCAAGCATTAAATCGACATGGCGTTGGTCCCAATGACTGTTGCGCTCGTCTGCGTTGTTGATCCAAATTTTAGACGTGCCGCGATGGGCCTCTGTCAGCGATTTGTAGTAGGGGATGGTTTCTGTGGTATGTCTTTTCAGTAAGCGTTTAAGCCCATCTATCGCTGTTGGGTCTCCGCTCAAGCCTGCGCTGTAAGCGTCTTCAGCAAGCTCCAAAACATTGGCTTCACTTTCATCCATAGATTTTGTCATACGTTCTTCGTACTGACTAAATGTAAGGCTGTCAGGGCCAATCATTTTCGCTCTGGCTAACTGCTCTGCACGCGCCCCAAGCTCTCCTGTGCTACGAACGCCGTTAGTTGTTTTTAAAACATCCGCTATCTCATTTGCCATTTCAAGAGCAGAAAGAGGCGCACCGTCCTTTCCAGTTTTAAGCGTTTTGTTGTTGCCTGTGCCTTCCATAAATGTGCCGAGCATTTTCCCTATGACACCAAGTGTGACTGGGTCCATTACAAATTCTTTGCCAAGTATTGCGGCAATGTCTCCTGCGAACACATTTCCACTAACCTTGCCAGCCATCTGTTTACTATCGCCGCCATAGGTGTCTGTGCCAATTTTGATATTTGCATCTATCGCCGCCTGTCTGGCTGATCCCGCATTGACCTGCGCTTGTATTCTGGCTTCGGCTGTTGTCTCTTGGTAGTTGTTCACCTTCTCTTGCGCTAATCCTTGCAGAAAAACTTCAATAATTGCGTCAAGCTCGCCCACAGACGGCATGCCATCCGAGGTTCCCGTGTTACCTCCAGTAAGCTCTGCCCTAAACTCGTCTGTCATTGCACTTTGAGCCAAGGTCAGCAGTCTTCTTTTCTCAAGGTCAAAACCCATAGGCCTTTTCAAGCTGCTTACAGCTCTAGCGCTTTCTCCCTGTAGCAAGCGCATGACGTTCGCCTTTACAGTTGACTTTCGGGTTCCTCGCTCAAGTTCTCTTTTCCTGTCCCTCTCCGCCCCTATTGCCTCCAGTGACCTCTGCATAGAGTTCGTAAAGTTGGACATCTTAATATCAATTGTGCCGTCAGGATCAAGAAACGCAGCAGCATAATTAGGGTCGCGCATAAACCTGTCTCTGACAGCATCTCCTAAATCGCTTGTTTCATCAAGCAAGCCATTACTGAAAAGATTACGAAGGTGATCGCCAGCTTGTTGTCTGAGGTCTTGAACCTTTAATTCTGTTTGCTCTGCCAAATTTCCTTTTGCTTTTTTGAGCACAGCCTCTGCAATGACAGGGTTCAAGCGGTACATCCGCATGATGTCGTCTGTCTCTACGTTCTCTAGGTCAGTGGCAGACAGACCTGTAATATAAGTCTGAACTGCGGGAAGGTTTTTCTCTGTATAGTCGGCCATCACCTGATCGCGTGCCTGCACGTTAAACATATCAGACAAGTCAAAGCCCATCTCGCCAACCAAAGGGTTGTTCTCAGCAAACTCCCTGGCTATCTGAGCGTAGTTGATCTTGGGCTGGACGCCAGACAAGCGTCCCTCCGGCCCCTCTTTAGGCTTGGTCGGTTT